>Ga0182039_10000177_pt1 | contig 33633 bp, 33 predicted proteins | sample sta12Can44000111_FD_125975 | JGI IMG/M metagenome (GOLD analysis project Ga0182039, IMG submission 125975) | Lab enrichment of tropical soil microbial communities from Luquillo Experimental Forest, Puerto Rico - statanox.12C.anox.44.000.111 | ecosystem: Environmental > Terrestrial > Soil >...
CCAGAGGAGTCAAACATTGCGCAAGCGCAAGTGAACGGTGACGTTCATCACACGTCTCTGTGACTTATGTTGCTGCGCCGAGAACTGACGATAGAACTTCGATTGGAACGTGTCCGCGCCAATGATCTGGTAGTAGCTCTACCAGTCGTCGACCTTTGCCTCCGTCATGGAGTGCAGCACAACCAGGTCGAGCGTTTCTTCGTACTCTGATGTTCGCCCGTCTTCTTCCGAATCCTCAACATGACGGAAGTCCTGATCGAGCGTGATGTGGAGTTCTGTGGCAAGGATTTTCTCCGGGTCAAAGGCGTGGTTGTCCCGAAACTTTTCCAATACTTCGCGTGCCTCGGCCCCCACAGTTCCCATCAGCGAATCGAACACTTGCAGGTCCGTTGCACGCCTTGTTTCTGACTAGGTGGTCGATGTAGCTTGCCAGCGCTTGGTGGATTTCTGTCCCTCGTGCTGCAGGCTCTGATTCTCCCAATTTCAACCCGTGGACATGCTTGCGAACGTAGAGGATGGGGCACGCCATGTCGCCGTACCGCGATTGACTCAGTGACCTCTTTTCGTTTTCAACATCACGCATTGGTGAGGCCTCCATTCTTTTGGTGTGTGACCTAACGTCGAAGGACTCAGGGATTTCCTAACCCATGTTCAGAGCTTGCCCGCTGACTGAATCGCTGGGCGGCAGGGATTGGGAAAAAGCGCGGAGGGGCGTAGTATTCGCTTCATCCGGTGTCAACGAGACACCATGGGAGGGCGCTTATGCCGGTTACGGTGAAGAACATTTCGCTCTGGCGGAAAGAGGTCGAAAACCAAATGGGGACGCTCGCGCATACGCTCGAGCCGGTTGCAAAGGCAGGAGCGAACTTACATGTATTGATGGGCTACCGCTATCCCGGCGAGGAAACAAAGGCCGCAATCGAGCTTTATCCCATCGCAGGCAAGAAAGTAACTGCCGCAGCCCCGGAAGCGGGCTTGTTGGCCTCCTCCATTCCGACCCTATTGGTTGAAGGGGATGATAGGCCTGGTCTCGGTCTTGCCATCGCACAGGCCGTGTCGGCCGCAGGCATCAACATGACTTTCTTCGTTGCTCAAGCGGTTGGGCGAAGATTTTCAGCTGTGCTCGGGTTCGAATCGGAAGCCGACGCCAAGACGGCCACACCGCTCATTAAGAAAGCGGCGGCGAGCAAGAGGAAGTGAAGAGCTATTGCGGTCTCCCCCGAGTGCAAGATAAAACTGAAGAAACTATTCTAATGACTTATGAAATCGCAGCACGCTGACGCTGAGCATTAGCGTCGCGAAGGCTGCAAGGAAAAGGAGATTCGGCCACAGCACATCCAGACCAACACCCTTCAGATACACGCTACGAAGAATCAGAACCATATGGCATAGCGGATTGAAATAGCTCAGGTCTTGAAAAAAGCGCGGCATGCTGCTGATGGGTGTGCCGAAGCCTGACAGCGTAGTCATCGGCATAATGAAAAAGAACGCGGTGATCATGGACTGTTGCTGCGTTCTTGCCAACGTGGAGAGCAAGAGACCTAAGCCTAGTCCGGCCAGCAAAAACAGAACAATCCCCAATGCCAGCACGACAATTTCGCCGCGAAAAGGCACGCCGAACCACAGCGTACCCACCAGAAAGAGCATTGTGGCATCGAAACACCCGATCAGGAAAAAAGGCACGGTCTTGCCGACGATAAATTCCCAGCGCCGGATGGGCGTAACCATAACCTGCTCGAGGGTTCCAATCTCCCGCTCGCGCACGATGGCAAAGGCGGTCAGGTTCATGATCAGGATGAGCATCAGATTGCCGAGCACTCCGGGAACGAAGTACCACTCGCTGAGCAGTCCCTCATTGAACCAGGGGCGCGTCTCAACTTCTACGCGCGGCGCGAAAGGGACCAATTGCGGTGCAGTTCGCCGCATGCGGTCTGCCTGATACTCCTGCGCGAAAGCTGTGCCGATTTGCGTGAGATACCCTAGAGCGACGAGCGCCGTATTGGAATTCGAGCTGTCGACAATCACCTGGACATTTGCACCTTGCCCGTTCCGAAGTTGCTGCGCAAAGCCCGAGTCGATCTCCACAGCCAGGATAAAGTCGCCGCGATCAATGCCATACCGCAATTCGCCGCGATGCGCGGCATACTTAGTGATTCTGAAATACCGGCTGGCCGCGAAGTGAGAAATGAGCTCGCGGCTCTCCTGCGTGTTGTCAAAGTTCAAAACCGCCATCGATACGTGCTTGATTTCCAGTGTAGCGGCATAGCCGAAAATCACCATTTGAATCAGCGGCGGCCCCCAGAGCAGCCATCGCGTATGCGGGTCACGCAGCGTTTGGATGAACTCTTTTGTGAGCATCCGGCGAATCCGCGAATGTGAATATCGCACGTTCATGGCAGCTTCTTCTGGAACGAACGCGTCGCTAACACGACGAGAGCCGCTGCGATTACTGCAAGGGCGACAATCTGAGTCACAAGCAATTGCACGGCAGTGCCTTTCAGGAACACGTTTCGCAAAATCGACACGTAGTATCGGGCCGGCAGAATAGCGGTGATCCACTGCACGACAGTCGGCATCTGATCGATGGGGAAAATGAAGCCCGACAACAGGAAGGTAGGCAAGAACGTGGCGAGCAGTGCAACTTGGCAAGCGCCAAGTTGGCTCTTGGCCGTAACCGATATGAAGTAGCCGAGCGAAAGCACCACGATCAGAAACAGAATCGAGCAGGCGAAGAAGACTAGCCAGCTTCCGCGAAACGGAACACCAAACCACCAAAACGCTGTGCCACCGCAAACCGCCGTATCCGCAATTCCAATCACAAAATACGGAAACAGTTTGCCAATTTGAATTTCGAGCTTCCCAATCGGCGTGGAGATCAGCTGTTCCATCGTGCCGCGTTCCCATTCGCGGGCAATCGTCAGCGATGTAAGAAACGCCCCCACCACAGCCATTACCAAGGCGACGACACCAGGAATGAAATTCGCCATACTTTCGAGGTCTTCGTTGAACCAGGTTCGCGGCTGAAAGGTTATGACCGGGACTGGGGCGGGTAGGCCGTGTCCCTGGCGCCACTCCAACTGTATTTGTGCTGAGTGGCTTTGGACGATGCTTTGTGCGTACGCCATTCCAATGCTTGCCGTGTTGTTGTCACTTGCATCCAATAACGCCTGCACATGTGCCTGCCCCGTGGAACGCAGCGTTTCGGAGAAGCGTGGAGGTACAACCACTGCCACCGTGCAAGTGCCGCGGTCGATGCTGCGAACCACGTCGCGATAGTTCTCCGACACGCGCACGATGTTGAAGTACTCCGTGGCTTGAAAATGCTTGAGTAGGCTCTGGCTCGTTTGCGTGGCATCCCGGTCATAGACACATAGTGGAATATGCTTCACGTCCAGATTCACCGCGTACCCGAAAATGAAGAGCTGGATTAGAGGTATGGCAAGAATGATGAGCAGGCTTAGCGGATCGCGCACAATCTGCAGCGTCTCTTTGCGAGTCATGGCGATGATGCGGCGCAGGCTCATGCGGCCAACTCCGTTGGGGTTTTGCGTGCGGCAGTAAGCGACACAAACACGTCCTCGAGGCTGGCGGCAATCGGCTCGATGCGTTGCACCTGGACACCCTGTCTCTCCAGCAAAGCGCGCATTGCGGGCATCACGGCCCTTGCATCAGCAACAACGGCATGGATGCTGCTGCCGAAAACCGCCGCATCGTTTACGCTCGGAACGCGCTGCAGAAGGGCCAGTGCTCTGGCCAGTGGACTGCAATCAACCAGCAGCAATTCCCCATTCATGTGCGTGGTCTTCAGTTCGGTGGGCGTACCCATCGCCGCGATCCGTCCTCGGTCCAGCAATACCAGGCGATCGCAGTATTCCGCCTCGTCCATATAGTGCGTAGTGACGAAGACGCTCACGCCTTCGCTAACCATCTCGCGAATTAAGTCCCAGAATTGCCGGCGCGAAACTGGGTCAACACCCGAGGTCGGTTCGTCCAAAAACACAATTGGCGGCCGGTGCAGCACGGAACACCCAAGAGCCAGCCGTTGTTTCCAGCCGACAGGGAGCGAGCCTGTCACGGTGTTTTCTCGCCCCTCCAACCCTGCCATTTGCAATGCCCAAGCAATCCGCTGTGGCAGCTCCTTTGCCGGCACGTTGTACATTCCACCGAAGAAGCGCAGATTCTCGACCACGCGCAGGTCGTTATAGAGCGAAAATCTCTGAGACATGTATCCGATGCGCTGGCGAACGCCTTCCGGGTCAATTGCGACGTTGATTCCGGCAACTTCGGCGTGTCCCGACGTCGGCCGCAGCAACCCGCAAAGGATCCGGATGGTAGTCGATTTGCCGGAACCATTTGGGCCGAGAAAACCAAAAATCTCACCACGGCGTGCCTCGAAACTTACGTTGTCCACTGCTATGAACGTACCGAATCGCTTCACCAAGCGTTCTACTCGTACCGATGGCGCATCGTCGTTCATGAAGTCACCAACATGGAAGCGTTTTCTTCTGCTCCCATTCCTCTCTCCGCTGCTTGTGTTTCCACCGCAGAAACAAACAGATCTTCAATATTCGGGGCTATCGGACCAATGGAGTCATAGGGGATATGCTTCGTTTCCAGATACCCGCGAAGCTCAGGCAACCTGCGGCCTGTGTCGTCGACAAAAACGTGTACGCGGTCGCCAAACAGCAGAATCTTTCCCGGAGTCACCGTGGTACAAAGCGCGTCGCGAATCACAGTTGGTTTAGAAGAATGAATCGCGAGCACGCCGCCTGGAAATTTCTTCTTTAGCTCCTCGGGACGGTCGCAAAACAGCATCCGGCCACGATACATTAGCCCAACACGATGGCAGCGCTCGGCTTCGTCCAAATAGGAGGTGGAATTCAGGATGGCTACACCGCTGGCCAGTAGTGAATATAGGATGCGCCAAAAATCGCGGCGCGAAACGGGATCGACTCCGTTGGTTGGCTCGTCGAGCAGAATCACGCGCGGCGTATGAATCAGCGCGCACACAAGGCCAAGCTTTTGCTTCATTCCTCCTGACAGGTTCCTTGCCAGGCGCTCTCGAAATTCTTTCAAACCTGCCGCAGCCAGCAAGTCTGCCGCATGCTCTTCCCGCCGCTTGCGCGCGACGCCAAACAAGTCCGCATAGAAGCGAATGTTTTCATCGACGGTCAAATCGTCATAAAGGCCGAATCGCTGCGGCATATAGCTGAGGTCGTGCTTGGCGCCTTCGGGATCGCGCACAACATCGTGAGCTGCGACGGTGGCTGCGCCCGAATCAGGAGACAGCACGCCAGCGAGCATACGCAGTGCGGTGGTCTTGCCCGCGCCGTCGGGACCGACGAGCCCGAAGATTTTACCTGGGTAAACTTGAAACGAGAGGCTGTCGACCGCCTGAACCGGGCCGAATCGCTTGCCCAAGTCGGTGACCGTGATCGCCGGAATGGTTTCCATGGCACGCGCCTATTTCGGCTTGATGTAAGCGTCCGCTGGCATTCCCGGCTTCAGCTCGTAGTTGGGGTTCTCCACGTCGATCTTGACGCGATAAACCAGGGTGACGCGTTCTTGCTCGGTTTGCACGCTTTTGGGTGTGAACTCAGCTTCTGAAGAAATGACGGAAACACGCCCGTGGTAAACCTTGCCCGGATATGTATCGGTCCGGATATCGGCGTCCTGTCCCCAACGCACCCTGCCGAGATCTGTTTCGGGAAGATATACACGCAGCCAAATGTGGGCTAGATCGGCCAGCGTGACGATTGGTGTGCCCGGTGATATAACCTCACCGAGTTCAGCCTGCCGGACCAACACAATGCCATTGAACGGTGCTTTCAAAACCGTGTAGCTCAGACGAATGCGCGACATCTTGAGGTTCTGGCGCGCCTGGTGGACGTTTGAATGGGCGACGGCCAATTCTTCCTTTCGCGTTCCTTCAAGCAGTTGGTTATAGGTCTGCTCGGCGCGTTCAAGGGTAGCTTCGGCTCGAGTAAAATTCGTTTCGGCTTGATCACGGACTTGCGCCGAAATTTCATCCTTTTCGTACAGGGCGTCATAGCGTTTGAAGTCTTTCTCTTTCTGCTCGAGATCCGCTTGGGCATCCAAGATAGATTGCCGCGCGCTTTCGATCTCCTGCGCCCGGCTGCCGGCCAGGGCGAGCGCAAGTTGCCGATCGCGAACAATCGTGGTGGCCTCGTCCACCTGCACCTGCTGTCGGTAATCGTCATTGTCCAGCCGGGCAATCAGAGTGCCCGCTTGCAGGTTTTGGCCTTCGTCTACAGGCAGTTCAATAATCCGGCCCGGTACCTTAAAACTGACCAAACTTTCATGGGCTTCGATGTTGCCTGAGAGCTTCAGCTCGATTACGGTCGAGCGTTTGGAAAACCACGTGGGATAGAGATGGGCGGACAATCCAGCAGAGGCAAGCGCGACGATAGCGATGATGATTAGGCGCTTCATGGGCAAGTGGAAGCTTACTCGGCTTAGCCGTAATGCTCTGTGTTATCGGTCACGCATTTTTGTGATATGTGTCACGAAACGGGAGCGCGAGTTTGCTTGAGTGGACATCGGAGGGAAGAGCGAGATGCTATCGTTTCGGCTGCAATCTCCGGCGCGCCGCACGATTAACTGCTCGCAGTCGCTCGAGGGAAAACACAGAGCTTGGCTGAAGCAGAAAAGCGCAGCCTTATTGTCTCGCGGGATCGGAGTTCTGAGACGGTCCGCAGGCTTTGGCAATTTGCTCCTGTACACTCGCGAGCGCCAGACGCATTTCCGCATGGATACGACCGTTCGAGGCCAGAATTTCATGATCGTCGAGGCGGTAAGGTTGGCCCGCGAAGGTTGTCACGACACCTCCAGCCTCGCGTATCAGAAGCACTCCTGCTGCGGTATCCCAGGGATGCAAACCCACCTCCCAGAATCCGTCAAATCGCCCGAAGGCTACTGAGGCAAGATCAAGTGCTGCCGAGCCGTCGCGGCGCACTCCATGAGAGCGCAGCGCAAGATTCCAGTAGTAATGCATGTTCGCGTTGCGCGCCCGTTTAGCGCTGGGAAGACCCGTGCCCAGCAAACTCGCCGAGAGATACTCGACACTAGAAACACGGATCCGTTTTTCGTTCAGATAGGCGCCTGTTCCCCTTGAGGCGGTGAAGAGTTCTTTTGTGATCGGCTGATAAATCACTCCCACCTGAAGTTCCCCGGTCTCCTCAAATGCGATCGAGACCGCGAAACACGGGTACCCATGGGCAAAGTTCGTAGTGCCGTCAAGAGGGTCGACAATCCAGCGATGGCGCGTAGCGCCCTCCTGCCCGCCTCCTTCCTCCGATAGGATAGTGTGCTTGGGGAAATAATTTCGCAGGCGGGCCACAATCGCCTGTTCAGACTGGTGATCAGCTTCTGTCACCAGATCTAGCTTCCCTTTCCGGCTGACTTTTGCCGGCCGATCGAATTCAGAAAGCAGAATGCCGCCAGCTTCTAGCGCCGTCTCAATCGCTGCTTCCAAAAATTGATTGCCCATTCGTCGGGCCCGCGGACCGGGGGCAGGAGGACCAACCCATTCTGCATGCGCTTGTGGACTAATGCTGTGATTTGGGTCACAGCGACGGATGATGCCGGTCGCATATTCTGATCCCAACGCGCGTCGACACTTTGAGCGATGAAATCAGGCAAAGTTTGGTTTAGTAATTCAACTTTTCCGAAATTTCAATCCAGGGCTAGATCTTCGGGGCAGGTGTTGAAAACTGGCTTCAGGAGAACAGCGACGCGAGGCACGGGGAATGCCTGAATTGAAGACAAAACAGTTGGCACGCTACCTGAACTCTATACTGGGAGAGCCGGTAACCCTATTGACCATAGTGGCTTTAGATCACCCTGAGGATAAGACCCTGAAAGGATACGGCTATGGAACTCCAGTCCGCATCGATTACGAGCTAGCCGATCACCAGCGCCGCAGCGCGGTGCTTCACACGATCAGCCCAGGTCCCTTTGGACACGAACACATGGCTGACCGTGCTCACATTTTGCTGTGGGAACATCAGGCCTTTAACCGCCTGCCACGTCATGTTCGGTCCCTTGATGTCGCTGGCTTCCAATCTGATGGGAGCATCGTTTCCCTTGGCAAGGTTGAGGAAGCCTGTCTTCTAACGGAATATGTCGAGGGGAAAAACTATTCATTGGATCTCGAGCGAATTCGGGACACTGGCGCGCTCACAGATCTTGATCTGGCCCGTGCCGATGCCCTGTGTGACTACCTGCTGACAATCTACGCCGAGCCCATCAGCGATTCGGGGCTATACACGCGACGCATCCGTGAATTGTTGGGACACAGCGAATGTATCATGGGCCTTACCGATTCATATCCTCACCATCCACACATCACGGCAGACCTACTTCAAGAGATCGAGCATCGTTGCATACGATGGCGATGGCGGATCAAAGGTCTAACTCACAGGCTGCGCCAGATCCATGGTGATTTTCATCCATGGAATATCTTGTTTCGATCCGGAGTGGATTTCCAGCTCCTCGATCGCTCTAGAGGTGAATACGGTGATCCTGCAGATGACCTGACATCTTTGACACTGAACTATTTCTTCTTCTCACTTCAACGGAGCGGTCGCCTCGAAGGCCCCTTGGGAACGCTGTTCCTCCGATTCTGGAATCGCTACCTGGAGAAGAGCGGGGATCGCGAAATATTGAGCGTCGTTGCACCGTTTTTTGCTTTTCGTGGTCTGGTGATCGCCAGTCCACTTTGGTATCCGACGCTATCAGATACTATTCGTAGAAGAATTGTCACGTTTGTCCTGGCCGTGTTGGATAGCGAGAGTTTTGACCCTACCCAAGTGAACACCTATGCGGGAGTGTAGGACGCGGGACGCTTTCGCTGTGTGGATAACTGGTCTCCCCGCTTCTGGGAAGTCGACCATTGCTGCGAGCCTAAGCGCTCAACTGTCTGCTCGAGGAATGGAGGTAGCTGTACTAGAGTCCGATGAACTGCGAAAGATTTTCACGCCCCATCCACGATACGATCCCGAAGAGCGCGACATGTTCTATCGGCAGATGGTGTACGTTGGGGTTCTTCTTACGCAGCATGGTGTTCCCGTCATCTTCGATGCCACTGCCAATCGTCGTCTGTACCGAGACTGGGCGCGACAGCAGATCCCTAAATTCGTAGAGGTCTATATACAGTGTCCATTAGCGACGTGCACGGCCCGAGATCCCAAAGGAATCTACCGCCGAGCGCGCGAGGGTGAGGCGCAGACCGTGCCTGGTCTTCAGGCGGCATACGAGCCGCCTGAAAAGCCCGAAGTAGTATTGCACGGGGACCGAGAAGAGCCTGAAGATGCGGCCCGGAGAGTCATCGCCAAGCTGGTCGAAATGAGCTACATATAGCTCCCGGTTGCGAGTTGATCCTGAAAATTCGCGATTCGTCATCATAAGCGAAAATTTCGGCGTATCGCCCCCGGATAATTGTCTGCAGCGTTCGTTCTGCGTGGTTCGAGGTGAGGTGATCCTCAAGTTCAGACTTGAATCTCACGCGACGTGCGGAATGGCCCGCGCGCCCGCCGAGGACGTCGGATGTGTGCGGCGAAAGGCACGAACCGCAGCAGATGTTCTCTAAAGAGTCGTTTTCGCTTCTCTGTTCCGCTTTGTGCGAATACGCGGCTAGCAACACAGCGATTGGAACTAGGAGATTTGAGACACCGCGGTCCGACGGACGGTGGCGCGTAGGTCCGCCAAGGTGCGGGAGGCCGCCCGAACTTCAGCAGCAATTACCTGGATTAGTCGGCCGCCGGTGCAGGAATGGCTACCTCATTGTCTCGACCGGGGGAAAATTCATATCTTTCCTGAATTAGTCCTCCGATTGACTCGGTGAGATCGTTGATATGTCCGAGACGAAAGCGCTGCTCGACTTTCCGAATTTCCGATGCGAGGGCATGGTCGTGGAATACTCCTGCGATCCATCTTGAGAAATCGCCATGGCGAACATGTCTCGTGACCACGGTGGACGGCACCATGTCAAGTAGCGCCAAGAATTCCTTCAAGTTTCGGGCGGGCCCCGCGGAAGGGTGACCGTCTTCCGTGAACCAAAAGCCTTGCTCGGCTAGCAGCTGCACATCCAGGTATTTCGCCTTATGCCGGACATGCGAGGTCAGGCGGGGGGACAGAGTAAATTTCACGCACTTTCCGCCTGATTCTTGTATACCCGGCAAAAGGACTGCCTCTTCGATCCCCAACGTCGCAAGGTTCATTACGACGGGCAGGCAACCGCCCTTCGTTCGAAGAATTTCGGCTAAGGCCTCGCTCTCGCGAGGGTCCTTGATTTGTTTCACTATGACAGCGTCAATGGCGTGGCGCAGGTTCGGATGCAAGTCAGACATTCGGTAAGTCACGAGAGTGTAGGCGCCCAGTGTCAGGTCCAGCAGCTCACCGGCATTCGGTTCGTGGAGGAAATAATGCGCTTCGTCAATGACAATCCGATGCGGCAGTCCAGTGCTCCTTCGAATCGCCGCCAGCATCGGGAGAAGTGATTTCATGTAGTCGACCTTCTCCGCATACGGCGCGTGCGATAGATCGATAACCACGCTCATATCCGGATGGCGCAGCACTCGTGCCAAATCAGGTAATTCGGGAGGCGGGTCTTCGCCTCCGAACACGACGACTCCTGGTAGTGTTTCCAAAGTGCGGTAATCGCCTTCAGGATCGATCACGCAAATTGAATACCCCTGCAAAATCAGCTGCTCACAGGCCAGCCCCGTTACCCAAGATTTCCCGGAACGGGGATCACCGGCTATGAGCGCGTTGCGGCCACGGATTCCGAGCGTCAACTCATGGCCATCGTCCGCAGTCCCGAGTGATAGCCGATGCTGCCCGATTTTTTCCGGGGGCAGGCGGAGTTCCGTGGCTGCCCTCCAGATGTAGGCAGCCACAGAAGAGGGGTCCTTTCCCGGTAACACTTCATCGGCCGCCTCTTGGAGGAGTCGGCTGCCCCACTCGACGGCTACACCGAGTTCACAGGCCGCAAGTAAGTCGTGATCGTTCTCCGCGTCGCCGATTCCAATTGCGTTGTGGGCCGAGAGCCGAAGTATCGCCAGCGCCTCTCGCAATCCTGCGCCTTTGCCAACGCCTTGTGGAAGCACCATTAGTCGCCCCCGATTGAATAGCAAAACGAGGGGTAATTCCAATTGTCGAATGATTTCTAGAACCTGCGGCGCGGCCCCCGCATCGAGCTCTACGACGCACTGTCCGGCCTTAAATTCGAGGCCAAGGCGAGCAATTTCCTGCAAGAACCGAACCGAGGTAGAGTGAGCAATTTGCCTTTTGTGGCCGTTCGAAAACCATAGGATCGCACCATTCTCGGCGACTACCGCGTCAACAAAGTGGAGGTCACCTGCAACCTGTTCGAGCTCCGCGAGAATACGTCCCGTTACGATGACGACCACAATCCCCCTTCTCTGGGCCTCGGCGATGGCGGAGCCGACTTCGTTGTCGAGCACGCCATCGCGAGCGATCGTGCCGTCATAGTCGAGAGCCAAGACGCCAAATTTCATATTGCCCCCGCGCGCCTTTGGGTTCGGTCGCACCTTTACCATGGACTTGGGCGGGAAAGCGCTCGGTGTGCAAGATCACTGCCAAACGTGACCAAGATCACGTCGAAAAACAAACATTCGCCCAAACTGAAGGCGTCAGTGGCAAGGAGGACGCCAGTTAATTACCGAAAATTGGCGAAACCGGAGAGAAACACATGAGATTTCCGGTTCAGATCACATTTCGCAGAATGCGGCCGTCTCGTGTTGTGGCGGGCTGAATTCGAGCCGAAGCTGAAAAACTTGAGACGTTCTATGACCAGATAGATTATCGGTTGCCGAGCGGCCGTTGCGGCGCCGCATCGCCAGCACAGTGCAGCGCCGTGAGCACCTTTGTCTTCGCGTAGGTGACAAGATCCGCCTCCACCCATCGCCGCAGCAGCCAGGAATGCTCCGGACTATCGTGAGGCTACTGCAGTTTGGCCCGCAAACACAGCCTGCTACTGTGCGCGCGTAGTCCGCGCCCTTCGTCTGGTGCTGAGGTGTTGCGGCAGCGCCGTGTCATCACAGTCGGCATTCGTGCGGGTCGCAGACGGCAAAATGTTCCCGCTCGTAAGCGTCTTCGCCTGCTCCGAGTTCGAGTACCTGCGTTCCTTTCGAGCCGTAACGAAACACAGTTATTCCCTTTAGCTTCTGTTCCCAAGCCATTCGATAGACCAAGGCGACGGTTTCCTTAGACGCTCCTTGTGGAAGATTGACCGTTTTGGAGACCGAGTTGTCGATGTGCGCCTGGAAAGCCGCCTGCATCGCGACGTGTTGCTCGGGGGTTATTTCGAGTGCGCTGATAAACAGCTGCTTGACTTCATTGGGTAGCCCTCTCACTTCAGCCAGACGGCCCTTGGCGAGAACTTCGCTTAGCAACTGATCGGAGCGCAGCCTGTGCCGCTCAAGGTAAGAGAGAAACAGCGGGTGAACTTCCCTCAAAGGCTTCCCGGAGAGAGCGTGCGTGCGTCGATACGCTAGAGCAAACAGCGGTTCTATGCTGGCACTGGTTCCTGCGAGAATACTCAGCGTGCCAGTTGGCGCGATGGAAAGCAGCGTGGCGTTGCGCAGGCGTTCGCGACGCGCGTCGTATACGCTGCGCTCATAGTTAGGGAAGACGCCCCGTTCCTCAGCGAGCGAACGCGAAGCCGCTCGTGCTTCTTCAGCAATCACTCGGATCAACTGGCTGCCTATTTGGAGGGCTTCGCACGACGCATAGGAGACGCCGAGTTGAATCAGCAGATCGGCGAAGCCCATCACTCCAAGACCAATCTTTCGGTTCCCACGCGCCATGTCTTCCAATCGAGGATCGGGATAGCGATTCATCTCAATGACGTCGTCGAGAAATCGCACCGCGACGGTCACGATGGCCCTCAGCCCCTCCCAGTCGATGCTTTTGCCATTAGAAGCGGCCTTGACCATATGGCTCAGGTTGATGGACCCGAGATTGCACGATTCGAACGGCAACAGCGGAACCTCTCCACACGGATTCGTAGTTTCGATCACGCCGACTCCGGGTGTTGGATTCGCGGCGTTGATCGTGTTGAGGAACAACAGCCCGGGATCCCCGGTCTGCCAAGCCGATTCGACGATTTCAGCGAACACCTCGCGCGCGTTCAATTGTCCAGTCGTTCGACGCAGACGCGGATTGACAAGGTTGTAGGAATCGCCTAGCCGGGCCGCTTCCATGAAGGTGTCCGTCACACCAACGGAGATGTTGAAGTTTTCGAGCACACCGGGCTGACGCTTGGCGCGAATGAATTCGATTATGTCTGGATGGTCCACTCGCAGCACGGCCATGTTAGCGCCGCGCCGCTTTCCGCCCAGGCGGATACGCTCTGTCGCACAATCGAAGATATGCATGAACGCAACCGGGCCAGAACTCTGCCCGCCCGTTGACGCGATAATGTCCCCTTCTGGGCGCAGGCGCGAAAAAGAAAACCCGGTACCGCCCCCTGTTCGCTGGATAAGCGCCATCAGCCTCAGCGAATCGAAAATGTTTTCGAGACTATCTTCGATGGGCAGGACAAAACACGCGGAGAGCTGGCCTAGGTCCGTCCCCGCGTTCATCAGCGTGGGAGAATTGGGCAGAAAATCGAGAGCATGAAGCATGCGATGGAATCGCTCTGCCCATTCTCGGCTTGCCCCCTGACCGCCCCACTCGCGTTCAGCTTCGGCGATGGCCGACGAAACACGCACGAAGAGTTGGTCTGGTGTCTCGACAACTGTTCCCCGGGAATCCCGACGCAGATACCGTGCATCGAGAACCTTCAAGGCGTTGGGCGAAACCGTTCTGTCCTGAATCAGAGAGGCAGTAGTTGGATTATGGCTTCCCGCCTGAGGAAGCGAACCCCCTGAACCCCTAAAGCGCCACGCGATCTTCTCCAACTGACCCGCGATGGCTGGCGGCGGCAGGACATGGTCGACAAATCCAGTATCTATTGCGGCCAGTGGCATTTCTTGCCGTTCGGCAGTTTGTGGTTCTTGGACAATCGTGATACCACCACGTTCCTTGAAAGCTTTGAGTGCGGCGGCTCCGTCTTCGTCGAGGCCCGACAAAATGACGGCGATTCCGCGGTGGCCACTCTTCGCGAGGGAATTGAGGAAGACCGAGACTACATTCGACCAACCTCCAGTTTTCGACCTCGGTCCGAGAGAAAAGCAGCCATCGGCAAGCGTGATCTCCTTTCCTGGCGGGAGAACATACACGCTGTCCGAGTTCACCAGTTTGCTGGCAATAGGTAGATAGACCGGCATTGTCGTACATGAGCGAAGGATCTCCGGCAACCGTGTAGGTAAATTATGAATATGATGGATCACGACGAACGCCATGCCCGTGTCTGGCGAGAGTTGTCGGAACAGCGTCTTCAAGGGAGCAATCCCGCCAGAAGACATGCCAATGCATACGACGGGAGGTACTGCGCTTCCAGATATGCTGCGGTCGCTTAGCCCTGCGAGCGGCCCAGGTTTCGGCGTTAGCGTAGTTTGTTTTTCTTGTGGAGCCTTGACCTTCGCGGAATTCACCGCCGCTCCCTCCAATTTTAACCAACGACCCAACTCAGACGTGCAGGGAAGGACCGTCCTACGAGCTAGGGGATCAACTCCGAATCGTCAAGACAGGACATGTTGCGTGCGACACGACCTTATGGGCCGTCGCGATTGGCAGATGGATCGCCGCACCGGGGACACCGGTCTCCGGCCGTACCGCCAGAACTATGAGATCCGATTCTCTAAGCTTCGCTATTTCCAGAATCTTCTCCGCAGGGTCGCCGCGTTCGACAAGACATTCCGGCTTGCACCAAGCTTCTGCTCCTGGCGGCACAAGCTTTCGAAGAAGTTCTTGGGCGGCTTCCATTGCCTTATGAACGAAAACCAGGTCACCCGGTTCGGGCTCTCGGATGACATGTAAGAGGATAAGTCGCGCCTGAAACTCCTCCGCCAGAGAAACGGCGTATGTCGCCGCGCCTTGCGAATCAGCTCTGAAATCGGTGGGGTAGAGAATTTCACGGATTTGGCCATCTGCGCCCCTGGTTGCGTCGGAATGTGGGCCCACTGTGAGCACCGGGCAAGTGACGGTCCGGAAGACCTCTTCGGAAATGGACCCGAGGACAAGCTTTCCGAGGCCCGTGCGACCGCGCGTGCCAACGACCACGAGGTCGGTGTTGTTACCTTGGATCGCTTCCTGCAGGGAAGAAAGGATATCTCCCGTTTCGATCAATACCTTTGTCCGAATGCCCGCAAACGTTTCGAGGAGATTGGTGCGGTACTGGTCGTCTTGTCCGGCTTCGAGTTGAACGTCGATTGGCCAGGCGCCGGGAACATTCACGGTACTAACGACTGGGGCACGCACGTGGAGGATGAGCAGGTTCGCATCGTAGTGCCTGGCAATCCGTTTGACAAAAGGAGCCGCCCGAATAGCAGCCGGAGAAAAATCTGTTGCAAAGAGAATGTTTTGGAATTCCACTCGGGTTTGAGCACTGGTGGCTTTCATGTTGGCCCTCCTCCTGTTGGGTATTCTTCGCTTGAGCCCGAATCTAATGCTGTGACGTAGGTCACGCCGCCGTGTTTTCCATCGCCGGCTTGCGTTCAATAGCTTGCTTCGGCGGGCAGCTGCGAGCTTGATGGCATTAAGCACGCTAATCACGACCTAACGAGATATGGACAGGGCGCCGCCGGGCACGCCGAGCGATTGGGGGCAGGATTGGCTGATGAAACATCGTCAGGCTTTTTCCGAACCTACTATTCCCGACGCCTCTCCATCAGGATCCACGTTATTTTCCCCAAGGTTCTAGTCTTTTCAAGAGCCGTCTGGCGACGCAATCATTCGTCGGGTCGCGTCGAGCCAACATTTAAGCGGGTAGCGACGGGCATCCCGTTTGGTATGATTGACCACTTGATGGACAAGCTCGGGCCGGATTTGGAGAAAAAGTTTTTGCGATAGAAACAAGCCAGCAACCTCCGCGAATTCATTAACGGGTCCCAAAGAGGTGATTCGCGCGACGGCAGATGTCGGTTAGAAGTAATCGGGAACCTTAAGAGGCAGCCCGGCTGGTCTTGGCCGCCGCCTCGTATCCGCATACTAGGAAATACAACGCCTTGTCAAAGAAGTCGCCTACCATGTAGTTGAGCTCTTGGATTCCATACAGTTCGACGGGAACCAGCTCGCCAGGGGCCACGCGATCACCGGCGAAGGCAACAAGGCCGTGCTCACGAATGAATCTGCTTAAGTGCTTTTTCGTTAGGGTCACGCAGTAGACGATCTCGGACAAGGGAATTCCCTGGTCCAGGCGCATCCTTCCCCAATATTCATATTCCTCCTTGACAGCCGCTTCGCTCGGATCACCAATCCATTTCCCAAGATTTTGATAGATGGCGGCTACACGCGGCTCGAGCTCCGACTTAGGAACCTGACGGAAGGAGGTTGTGTGCTCATTGGTCAGGATGTCTTGCATCGCCTCCCGGGTCAGCGACTGGGCATGAGTCTCGATCAACTGAATCAAGCGCGACGCGAGCATATAGGACACCTTTGGTTGCTTGGTCTCATGACCTCTGTTCTTTAGGAACTGGTATTTCTGCCAGTGAACGTATAAAACTATCGAACGCTCATAGAATTCCTTTCAATGGCCCCGAAGTCCTTCTATCGAGTACCACGGCCAGCCGAGGACGGATGTGCGCGGAGTCACAGGCTTACATGCGCAAGATCACAGCCCACCATATTCAGCACGATTTACAAAGTCGTTGACAGAAACTTGATCGGGAAGTTGGCCTGGAATAATCGGGAAGGATTTGGGCAGGTAGGAAAACGGCTCTTGTTCAAATCGACGGCGCGGGAAAAAGGCTAAGCGGCGTGACGGCTCTGGTAGATGCCGTCCGCAATTTTGGGTCCGAAATCGAAGTGCGTGCTGATTCAGAAAAAGTGGGGCAGACCGATTGTCTGCAACGACGGCATCCCCATCGCGAAAGAATTAGAACTGGAAAATCCGGAAGCGAATGTCGGCGCGCACAATGACGCGGCCATGGGCGAAATGGTGGCGCATGCCTATGAAAAGCTGGGACGTCATTACCGTAGAAGAATCCAAAACAACCGAATCGTCGCTCGAAGTTGTCGAGGACATGCAGTTCGATCGCGGATACATCTCTCCCTACTTCTAGCCGAAAGGCTAAACGGAAAGAGAATCTCGGTACCAGTACGAGGCTACGCCAATTTCCTGAGGTGGCCTTAACCCCTGTCTCCCACCAGCAGCCAGGCTAAATGCGAACCCTCGATCCCGCAGGAAAGTACTCCAACCTTTCACCCATGATGTCCTTGAGAATCCGATAGCCTTTTGATCCCGTGCAGTGGGACGTATAGAATTTTTCCACTCGAGATTTCAAGAACTCCCGACCGAGCGCCTCCACAGATTCTCTGCCCTCGGACAAGGTCCATGAAAACGGCAAGCTGACCAGATGGAAACCTCCGAACAAGGCCTTGATTGGACGGTCGGGCAAAGCATCTTTCACGGCAGCCAAGATGTTAAGGGATCCATGGTGCGAGCAACCCGTCAGTACCACGATGCCGCCATCTGCCTCGACTGCCAACGCAAGCTCGTGGGTGAAGTCATCAGGGAAGAGGGCGGCTCCCCGCCGACGAAAAAGAAACCGGTTTCCTTTCGGGGCTGGGTATGCCTCATTAATGGGGATGATTGCAAACACTCCCCTTCTTAGCTCGGTAGGTTGGTCCAAGAATCGAATCCGGTCCTCATAGAAATGCAATAACTCCCTTTCCAAACCAACATATTTCTTGAGCCCAAACAATTTGGCGTATAGATCCGCGTCAGCTCCCTTCCCCATGTAGACAACCGCCTTCGAGTTTGCGGCCAAGAAGCTTCGCAAGCCTCCCCCGTGGTCGTAGTGACCGTGGGAAAGCACGGCAACGTCAACGGAGTGGATATCAATGCCCAGCGCCGCGGCGTTGTCCATGAAATGTCCTGAAGGGCCCATGTCAAAGAGCATGGAGAAGTCTTTGCACTTTAGGTGGAGTGAGAGTCCCCACTCCGTAGTAATTCCTGCTGCACTGGTCGTCTTGATATGATCAATAAGTGATGTAACTTCCATAGCATTCGATCCTTGATCCCACGAACTGCCGGGTTTCCTCTTCCAGCCGAGAATCGAGTTGCAAATCCCAGCTTCCGGCGCATTTCTCCTCCCTGAGAAAAGGGAACAGAGCTGCAGCGATGGCAAGGATCAAAGGATTAGTGGTCCTACGAAGAGTCCGAGTGGACCGAATGCGTTTAGTCCACCGATCACTGCGAGAACCACATTTACCGTAGAGAGCTTGACGCGGCCTCCAATGCGTGCGTATCGCGGGCACGGTTGGTTCTCTACCCTGTTCTCTGCCGTTCTCACGTGTGAAGTAACCGTTTGATTAAGCTGCAAAGCGAGGCTCAAGATCCAGCAGAGCAACGATTTAATTGCCCCGGGCAATGTTATTCTTGGACTTCCGCCTCGACTGTTGGGAGGTTCTGCCGGTTACTTCGCGTCCATTCACAAACCAATCCCACATCCGCTTTGGTCAATTCGGCATCTAGATGTATGAGCTTGTAGGGAAGAACAGGCATGTCGCCTTCTGAAACTTCTTTGCAAATCTCTGCCAGATGTTTCTGTTGCGCTCCCGCCTTGTACATTCCCCATTCCGACAAGTTCAGCGCTTTTCGGCCTCGCTTTACGTCCGAGACGACCAACCAGGAAACCGGCGCGACTCCGCTGTACCACGGCCAAGCCGTGCGGTTGGAATGACAGTCATTGCATGAACGAGCGAAAACGTCAGCGACTGCCGGATCCACGGAAAGATTCGCGTGAATCTCGTGCCTCGGATCTACCGGAGGATTGGTTCGGGCCGGCCGGAAGACCCGGACCAGCAAAAGGACTGCGACGATGGGAAGAATCACTCGCTTCAACCAACGCAACATGACATACCTTCTTTCGAGAACTTAAGAAGTTCTTTTTTACCGGCCATTCGCAGCTTTGCGCTCCATTTTTTCCAGCGCCGCCTTGAATGCGTCGCGGTGGCCCATTTCATCGTGGCGCACCTCTTCAAAGCGATCTGCCGCTGATTTGTCTCCCGCGGCCGCTGCCCGCTCGGCAAATTCGCGGTACATTGCTTCAACTTCGTAGGACTCACCCTTAATGGCGTCCTTCAGATTGTCTGCGTCACTACCAACCAGGCCTGCTAGCTGCGCTTCTTCGGCAAAATGCTAGAGGCGCTCCGTGTTGGCGGCCTTTCTAAACAGGTTCGCCAGTTCGACGTTGCTGTGCTGACGAGCCTGCTGGGCGTACAGCGAATACTTGGCATACGCGAAGGCCTCTCCGTGCATGGCGGTCGACAGATTGTCTTGCGTCTTTTGGCTGAGGCTTCCACTGCGCGCGGTCACGCGTCCGCCAAAAAACATCACGCCGCCTGTAAGGACAAGTGCGATATAAGGGTTCATCTTCTTCATGGCTGTTCCTCTTCAAATCAATCGAACGGAAAAAACTCGCGTGACGGATTCTTTGCCGTACAAAAGGCTAGTTCTGGATGAAGGAGAGAATCAGTGTTGTCGGTCACACCGACCGGTGATTGTCGTTACTCCACCTGTGAAGAGCACAACGACTTGGACGGAGTCTAAACGGGTGAGGCCGTTGCGCAGGTGCGGAAGAGCGCAAGCTTGTTTCTCTGTTGGCAGTAGAGTCTGCCGACGCACAATTTTCTCGGAATAGTTGCGAGTTGCTAGCGCTCACGCAACCGCTGCCGCAAGTCACCCGCACCGGTGATCGGCAACACTGCACCAAGCGCTTCGATGGTGAGCCAATACGAATGGACGCTAACTACCTAGCTCCAGGGGAGTTTCGCTGGATTGAGCTCGCATCCGTTGTGAAGAGTGCGCTTAGACAGGCCCGCCGCGAACTCGCCGTGAAATTAAGACAGCGTTCAGAAGAGTGGTTCGAATAGAACTTGGACGAACTCCTAGAAGGAGAAGCACATGGAACAAATCAGAAGAAATATCCTGGCATCTTTTGCGGTGTTTGCACTGACAGGATTTGCGGGCTTAGCGCTTGCGCAGCAAAAGACAGTAGAACACAGACAGACCGGGCCGGCCAAAATCACGGTAGACACTCGAAACGCAACCGTGGCGTATATTGAAGGAAGCCACCTGGTGGTCCGACTAGCAGATGGTTCGCTTGAGGCCATCCGGATTCCGCCCGGCGAGCGATTCAACATCGAAGGACAAAAGCTGACCCTCCACGAGTTGAAACCAGGCATGAAACTGACTGATGAAGTCTTGACGACGGAACGACCGATGACGGTCAAGACCGTGGAGATCACGGAAGGAAAAGTCTTTCACGCCAGCCCGCATCGCCTGATCATTCACACGAAAGAAGGCGAGGTGGTGGATTACAAAGTCCCCGAGTGGGCCACCATCAAGATCAATGGAGAAGAGAGGTCGTTGCACGAATTGAAGCGGGGTCAAATGATCACAGCAACGATCACGACAGAGGAGCCAATGACGGTGGTCGATCGGGAAAAGCGATCCCACGGGCACCCGCCGGTAACTCAGTCTAAGGAGAAGACGGAAGTTCCACTCCCAACAAAAACGGAAGTAACCCAGACAAAGCCATTAGCAGAGCCTCAGCCAACAACCTCAACAACAAAGGTGGAGGAGAAGCTGCCGTCAACGGCCAGCAATGTACCATTGATCGGCCTGGCGGGCATTTTCGCGCTGGCGATCGCAGCAGCACTGAAAGCCTTTCAGAAAGGCTGATCGCCGATTGCTCACATTGGGCTCGAGAGACGGACAATTTTTAGGACAAAGCTTTCGGGCCCAGGTGGACCCATCGGGGCTACGCCGCCCTGGAAACTGACGCGTCGGCTTCCCAATCCAGCGGAGGTCGTTGATGAAGGTCACAAACCATGTTCTGGCCAGGCGTTGGACTGTAGTGCAGTCTTGCCTTCATTGGGCATTCGACATTTTCCTTGCTGCAGGACTATTCGCAGTCGGTTATGTGGGTTACATCATTGCGGACTCGCGGACCTACCAGGCGATTCAATTACGCAAGCCGCCCAATGATGTCCTTATTGTTGAGCCCCACTTACCAGGAAATGGCGAACGAGTTGGCGAGATTGAGATACCGAGGCTGGACCTCAAAGCTGTCATTCTTCAAGGCGATTCTTCGCAAGTCTTGCGTCGAGCGGTAGGCCATCTCCCGTACACCGCTATGCCTGGGGAGTTGGGGAACATTGGACTCGCAGGTCATCGTGATAGTTTCTTCCGCCCTCTGCGTCAGATTCGCATTGGTGACCTCATCACTCTTCGTACTTCCAAAGGACGGTTCCAGTATCTGGTGGAATCGACACTCGTCGTCTCACCAACCAACATTGAAGTCTTGGCTCACACAGACAAGCGCGAGCTAACCCTGGTCACTTGCTTTCCCTTCAATTATGTTGGCGCAGCCCCTGATCGTTTTGTCGTTCATTCAGTGCAAATCTCTGGGCCTAGGCAATGAGCCAGAAACCACAATTGGTTCGCGGCGGGTTCGATCCCAACGGCAGCTTTTCACTCGCTAATAAGTATTGGGACAAACTAAGGGTGACAAGCCTACTTACCGACCGAGTCTGCATGAGTCACTCTTTAGGCAGCAACTGGTGTTGCGCCGGACGTAGCCGGAATGGCGGAGTAAAGTGCGTTTCTGAGCGCCAAGTCCCGCGGGTCTCCGGTTAGCCGCGTTCCCATCTGGCTGGTCACGTAGGCGTAGCCGATGCCGACTTCTGGATCAGCAAACCCAAGGCAGCCGCCCGCTCCCGCGGACCCGAACGAACGATCGTTGCTGCCGAACGGCCATAGTGGGCTCGGCTTCATAAAGCCCAGCGAAAATTGGACGCCACTTGTCTTCATGCACTCATCGTAAAATCCATGAGCGGGCGGAATCGCAGGGGCGGCCAACAAGTCCAGCGTCTCCTTCCGCAATCCCAGCTCCCGTCCCCCTGTGACGAAGACGCTATACGCATGCGCGATGCCTCGTGCCGTGGCGACGCCTCCGCCTGACGGCACCTCGAGATTCCGTGCATAGATCCGCTGCTCGTCCTGGTATACCCGCGAGCCAGGGTTCGTGCTCAGCGCCCGGTAGATGTTGGAGCGGGGGTTCATTGCTTGCAACATGAATCGAAGCCCGAAGCCGCGAAGCACCTCGAAGAAGGTGGGCGGGGCCAGTATGGCCAGGCGCGAGTTCAGGATGGCCTCCGGCAACCGAATGTAGACCTCCTCGTCGAGGCGTAACGCCATCTCCTCCTGGAAGAACTGTCCTAGACTGCGATGCAAGGGATCGACGCGGCGCAGCAGCTCGCCTTCGTAAAAGCCGAGGGTGAGAGCGTGATACGCTTGCCGGGTCCCAGGCTCCCACGCCGGTTTCTGACGCGCGAGGACGACCGCAAGGCGGTCGAGGTCGGCGACAACGCTTCGGTCCACGGGCTCATCGAGCGCAAACAAGCCTGCCTGATGCGCCAAGAGTTGGCGGACGGTGACTCGCTCCTTGCCCTTCTGCGCGAACTCCGGCCAGTAAGCACAGACACGTTCCTCGAAGTCGAGCCACCCGCGAGAGTGGGCGATAGCGAGCGTCATGGCGGCCAAACCTTTGGTGGCTGAGTGGACCACTACCATCGTGTACGGCGCCCAAAGCTCACCGGTCCGCTTGTTCCGAATGCCGCCCCACAGGTCGACCACTTTTTCGCCGTGGCGAAAGATGCAGCAGGCCCCGCCCAATTCGCGTCGCCGAACAAAGTTCTCGACGAACGCGTCTCGCACGCCCTCATAGCCGCAGCTGACATGTCCCTCAACGGTGTGTGATGTGAGTAGACTCATGGCTCCTCAGCCGCCACCGGCATGCCAAATTCTTTCTCGGCTGCGTGCGCCTTTCTGTGCGCCAAATCACCGTTGTGCGTGACCGATGTCATTTTCACGGTCAACCGGTCGGCCGAGAATCAGACTTTGCCAATGCGGGCCGGCGAATACAGGTACGTCAGGCAGTGCGCCTTTCTTCCTTTGAATTTAAGTAATGGTTCAGGAGCCGCTTCTGAACCCCGGTCACCTCGCAACAAGCAGGTGAGTCTGAACGCAGACTCCGTAGTTAGAGTTGTGTGACCATTGTGAATTGCTACCTGGGTACCCCTGAGAAGGTGCGACAAGACTTCTCGAGGGACACTTTTCGTCAAGGGTTGGTCAGCCAGGCGGAGAGCGAGATAGACTCAACCTGAACGTACACACCGTCATCCTTCTCCTCGATTCTCCAGTAGCTGTATAGACGCACGCCTTTCAGTGATGAGGGTCACAGCCATCGAACAGACCGAGCGACAATCAGCACGTTCTTGTAGTGCGCTGGGATGCTACCTCGCGACGTTCCATGCCATCGCACAGCTGTCAAAGATGGAGTTCTTGGGGCTGACGTTGACTGCCGAGGGGAAACTGGGAAACCCGATGGAAAGTTGCGCTTCACGGAAATCGTACTGAAGCCCACGCTGACCATCGTCCAAAATCAGGATCGTGAAGGCGCGAATCGATTGCTGGAGAAAGCGGAACAAGAATGGGTGATCACACGCTCCTTGAAGTGTCCGGTTGTGCTGGAACCCTTGGTCCAAAACGCTGAAGAGATTATGGCGCGTTAGGGGGAAATTGTCCGTCCCTCATTATGGCGAGTGACGCCCATCACAGCATTCGACCTTATGGGGATCGATAATTTGTTCAGAAGAGGGAGGCCAGACATGAAAGCCACTACCGCCAAAACTCGGGCTCAATTCAAAACCATTTTGTTTGCGACTGACTTTTCCACTGCTGCCGCTCAGGCCCTTCCTTACGTCAAGAAGATTGCCGAACACTTCGAGTCCAATCTCGTGGCCTTGCACGTCCGCCCCCCCGTCGCGCACGCCGGAACCGAGATGGGCACCTGGCGCGATGACCTCGAAGCTGCAAAAGCCATCGATGAAAAGCACAACGAGGAAATTCTCGACACGTTTACCGGGATACCGACGCAGGTCCTCATCGAAACAGGCGACATCCGATCCAGTGTGGACGCGGCCATTCAGAAGAACAACGTCGATCTGGTCGTGATCGGCACCAGGGGCCGCACGGGGCTCGGAAAGCTTCTCCTGGGCTCGGTTGCGGAACAGATTTTCCGAACAGTGGAGTGCCCCGTGCTTACCGTTGGACCGCATTCTGACTTTTCCCGGGGAACACCACGACAGTTCCGCGAGATTCTCTACTCGACAGATTTCAGCCCCCACTCACAAGCCGCTGCGGCTTATGCCGTGTCCCTGGCTGAAGAGTTTCAGTCGCGACTGATTCTCCTGCATGTGATTCCGGAGCCAAAGGCAGGTGACCTCGTCTCCGCCTCCGATGTCACGGCGTCCTCGAAGGAGCTCCTGCGCAAACTCGTCCCCCCGGAAGCGGAGACCTGGTGCAAGCCCGAGTACTTCATCGAACGCGGAGACCCGGCAGAGAAAATTCTGGAAATCGCAAAGTCACGAGAAACGGATCTTATCATTCTAGGAGCGCGACGGGAGAAGGGCGTCGCCGGCGCAGCAACGCATCTGCCGATCGCCACGGCCCATAAGGTCGTCTCCCACGCAACCTGCCCGGTTCTTACGGTTCGCCACTAGCGAGCAAAGAGGCGCAACGGAAACGCAAGCTTCACGGCGGTCTAATGAACGTTGGGAAGCGGGGAATGCGGAAATGAGGGATCGGTTTGCATTTTCTTGCGCAAACAAACCGTGTTATACGTCGCTCGCACTGGTTTACCCATGCCCTCAGCATTGCTCTTTCGCTCTTAGTTTTAGTTTTCCCTGGGGCGTATTCGGCCAAGGACTCGCCAGGGAGCAATCAGGGTTCGCCTCTGGTGCGTGGACAGATAATTCAGCAGTTGCCTCCTGGGGGCCAAGCTGAGCTCCTCGCCATTGTCACTGCGGGTGAGCTTCCCGAATTAGGCTGGCCTCGCTTCGGAGATCTCCAGGTCGAGGTCAGTGAATTTTATTCCTCGGTCGGCTATTCCCTGGTTTGGATCCGATCTTCGGCACCTACTTCCCAAGCCGGAGGCGAGATTGAGTTGCTGAAAAGCTCAGTCAGGAAGGGTCTGGACCCAGAAGATTACGACGGTCCTCGGTGGACCGCCCGAGTCCAGCATCTCGAGCATGGAGGCTCTCCTTCCGACTCGATTCTCCTTCGTTTCGACGTCGGACTCACGGTATCGACGATGCGATATATCTCGGACTTGCATCGCCGACGGGTCAGCCAGTTTGCAGAGCACTTTGCGCTCGACGTCAAGAACAGCGAATTCGACCTGTCGGAATTTCTCAGGCTGAGAGTCATAAATGCCGCCGACATAGAGACTGCTCTCGCGGAGGTCGAGCCGCCATTCCCCACGCATCGCAGGACAATTCACGCTCTCCTGGCCTGCCTTGCATTGAGAAATTCGGACGACGGCACGCCTCTCCCCGTCCTTTCGAGACCCATAGATCCGGGCGACCATGACCCTGGCGCGCCACGTCTGGCTCGCCCTCAAGCACTTCATCGAAAAAAGAAGACTCAGAGGAGGTAGCAAGTGGTGAGCGGCCAGCGGGGCGAATCTTGGTTGGTTTCCGGGGTTTTTGAAGACAAACAAAATGAAAAGGAAGGCACCGTTGGCCGTCCCCATCCGAGTAACTACATCGGCCCGGTCCTAGCTGCCGCATTCCTCATGATGTGGCCCGCACTCTACAATCGCTACCCTCTCCTGTATCCAGATTCGATGGCATATCTAGAGGATGGGCCACTCGTTGCACGGGCGTTGTTCCTTCGAATATTTTCGGACGACTATGGCCAACGCTCGTTGATTTATTGCCTCGGCATTTTACCGTTGCACTTGAATGTCACAACTTGGCCTATCGTTGTTCTCAATGCGCTTCTGACTGCGTACGTCATATGGCTCACAGTGCACTCTATGTTGCCGAAGAAAACCGCCATTCGGTATCTTGCTCTTGTTTTGCCTCTCAGCATTTTCACTGGATTGAGCTGGTCGGTCTCATGGATTATGCCGGATATCCTCGGCCCGGCACTGTATCTCTCCATCTATATTCTTGTGTTTGCTGCACAGAGCCTCTCCCGTACAGAGCGATTGATTGTAGTTCTGATCGCCTGGTGGTCGATGGCATCCCATATCACACACCTGTTACTTGCTGCCGGCATTTGTGTGTTCTTGGCCTTGTTTCTACTTCTTCGGCACGCTAGGGCGCCCCGCCAATTGCGATCTGTCGTCGGGATAGCAATGATAGTCATGACTGTCGCAGCGGTTAACATTTCGCTGCATTGGTATCTATACGGCAAGCCGTCAGTAAAGGGCAAAGGGCCACCATTTTTGTTGGCTCGCGTGATCGCCGACGGTCCCGGTAGGTGGTATCTGCAGCAGTGTTGCGGCGACATCCATTTCGAGGTTTGCAACCACATACATGACCTACCCGACAATGTGGACGATTTCCTGTGGGGAGACGACGGAATCTGGCTCAATTCATCGGAGGAGCAGAGAGAGCGGCTGCAGGACGAAGAGCTGGCAATTGTGGTGGGCACGCTACGCGAGTACCCGCGACAGGAACTTATGATCTCTGCCGACCACTTCTGGGAACAACTTCACACCTTCGGGCTTTCGGACTATGACCCGAACCCGTGGATATTGGAGAAGGCTGACACAGTGATGCCTGTCACGCGATCACGCTACGTACAAACTCGGCAAGCACACGAAACTCTGCATGAAAAAATCTTTGCCTTCGTCCAAGACTGGACAGTCATAGCATCACTAGTGGTGATTGGCATTAGGTTAGTATGTGTGCGGCATTGGTCACGTCGCGTGGTCGGGCTCACCGCAATTATAGCGATTGTTGTCATAGGGAACGCCGCCATTACCGGGGTTCTGTCCACCGTGGACGACCGCTATCAAGCCCGTGTGATTTGGCTAGTGCCGCTGCTAGCTGGCGTGTTAGGGCTGGAGTGGCTCGATTACACACCATCCGCTGGGCGCTTGTCGATCGTGTCGAGGGCTAAATGCAGGCCTCATTGATCGCCTTAACAAGAAAATAGCGCATAGGTTTGTCCCGCTCGATCGGCTTCAACGCACACCTAAGTCAGAGTGAACGCCGAGTTGAGACAAAATCTCGAGTACACTGTACCAAATTCTTCAGAGGGAAACCGCAGTTTCGACCTGCCAATCAAAACTTGCCGCGTTAGAACGTCGAGAACCTGCGTGAAGGTAAGCCTGCCAAAATCCCCCCGCTTTGCGTTCGTTAGCTCATGAGTGGAAAGGATTTATTCTGACAGCGCGATGCTGCCCAAAACCAGGAGATTTTTGACACTGCAGCACCGCAGCGACTCTCGATGTTTTGCACTGTAATGCTCCCAGCGACCGAGTTCAAGCGACTTGTGCTATCAGAACCTCTTCTGCTGAATACGCGAGGGGTTCAAGCGGCGAGGGCCTGTTCGAACAACTCAACGTATTTGCCCGGATTGAAGAGCACTGCAGTGTGGCCCATGTCTCCCAGTTTAATCAGGTGCACGGCGTGTCCGAGAAGCTTTTCATAACGCGGAATATCCTTTGTCCCCTGGGTCGGGTCGTTTTCGGCACTGAGCACGAAAGCGCGCCCCTTCCAATCATGATAGGCAGCGGGAGTGACGATTCCTTTGGCGACCAGATCGGCAGCCACCGCAAAATGAGAGATCACATCGGCACGTGATAGGTCGTCTCGAATCACAGTTTGAATGGCTTCCAACCATTCTTCGCGTTTGTCTGCGGACAGAGTGATGATTTTGAGCAGCCTGCCAGTCAGGAATCCCTTGACGGTCTGTTCTGGCAGAAGGCGGGCTAGTGCAATCATGGCGTACGAAGCAGGCAGCCAGGCTTTGCCGTAATCGGCCGGACCGGTACTGGAGAGGGTGAGTCTTTCGATAGACTTGGGTTTGTGCGGCGGATATGCCTGCGCCATTCCGCCGTAGGATTGGCATGCCAGTACAAAAGTACCCACGCCTTCGCACTGCAGGATGGCGTCGAATGCCTCGATGAATTGCCCTATCGTCCGCACCGGTGGATAGTCCGGAGCGATGACCGTATGGCGTGCGGCAAGCCTTTCAAGGAAGCCGAAACCGAGCGCTGCCCGGCGCAGCCCCCCCCAGTGAGCCAGAAAATAGGCGCGCCCGCGCCGAGGCGGTAATATGCCAGGTTCTATTGTTGACGGTCACTTTCTTTCCAAACTGGTCAGCAAATTATTTCATCCGCTCCAAGATGGTCATCGCTTGATCTCCCGCCAAGCTCACCTGCCCACAAAGGCCCCGCCTATTTCTTCCTAGTCCGCCATATCATCCGGTCTCGACGTCGTTCCAGCGTGCAGGAGCAGGCCCGCCACACCCAAAACGGCGAATCCCGCTCCGGCATAGAACGTGGCTGGCGGGCCGATACGATCCCACAGCGTGCCTGCGAGGATACTCCCAACCATTAGAAGGACACCGCTGACCAGATTAAAGAGACCGAACGCACTTCCACGCATTTCTCGTGGTGCCGCATCCGCAACCAGAGTCGCGAGTAGTCCCTGGCTAAATCCCATGTGGAGCCCCCAAAACGAAATGCCTGTGGCGAGTCCCAAGAACCCTTTCGCTCTGGCAAGAACGACATCAGCGGTTATCAGCGCAATTCCGCCAACGGCTAACACTAGGCGTCGATCCGTGCGGTCGGAAAGACGACCAGCGGGGTAGGACGACGCAGCATAAAAAGCGTTCATCACAACCAAAACCAAGGGAACATAATCATTACCGACGCCAACGCTCTTGGCTCGCAGTATCAGGAACGCTTCACTGAACCGCGCCAGTGTGAACACTGCTCCAACGGCGACCACGAACCAAAATGCTGCAGAAAATAACGTAGTTCCTGCCAATGGAGTTACGGTCGTACGTACTCCTTGTTGTTTCGAGGAAGCAGGCGGCTCGTGAACAAAAATTGCCAGCAGCACCACCGATATGAACGCCGGTACAATTGCAATCCAAAACACCCTCCGAAAGTTGCCCTTGAACATCAGCATCAAGCAAATCGCACCGAGTGGGCCGCTAAAGGCCCCAATTGTATCCAGGCTTTGGCGAAGCCCGTAGCTCGCTCCCCGCACCCGCGCAGGGGCCAAGTCTGCTACAAGCGCGTCCCGGGGTGCGCCTCTGATGCCCTTACCAATCCGATCCATTAGCCGTGCGGCGAAAACCACGCTAAACGAGCCAGCCAAGGGGAAAAGCGGCTTTGTAAGCGCTGCAATTCCGTATCCGGTCAGCGCCAAGGCTTTACGTCTACGCAGCCAATCGCTCAATACACCAGAGAAGATTTTCGTAATGTTTACGGCCCCTTCTGAAATACCTTCGAGCAGGCCTAGCGCTGTGGTGTTGGCCCCCAGTACGGAGATGACGAATACGGGCAAGAGGCTGTGGATCATCTCAGAAGAAATGTCCATAAACATGCTCACGAAGCCCAGCGCCCAAACGCTTCCGGGGACACCGCGGACGCCGTGCGTGGATCCTTGGGTTAAAGAGCTATCATGTAGTCGAGGCACGCGAATCTCTTAAGCCTTTCTCATTCTCGAAGTCCCACCGTTCTGACGAGCGTCGCCCCATTGCGTATGCCGCTCTCCCTGTATATTGCCAGCTATCAGCCACTCGTATTAATGGTTCGGAGTTTTTCAGTTTTTCGGTGTGGGAGGATCGCCATTATTTTTGGGTGGTGCTCTGCAAGAACCGTTGGTTCCATCTTCGACGGAACATTTTGTTTAGGCACAGAATTCGCCTTGCGGAGACAGCAAGGATGAGAACCCGTTTCCAAGCCTTCCACCGCACTTGAGGGTAATAGTTCACGAGCCGCATCTCAACCTCGTCACCTAGCAACAAAGCGGGTGAGTCTAAACGCAGACTCCGTAGTTAGAGTGGTGTGGCCGTTGTGAATTGCTACACGGGTAGCCCTGAGAAGGTGAGACAAGACTTCTCGAGGGACACTTTTCGTCAAGGGGTTGATCAGCCAGGCGAAGACCCAGGGAATACTGCGGCTCAGCGCGATAGACTCAACCTGAACGTACACACCGTCATCCTTCTCCTCGATTCTCCAGTAGCTGTAGAGACGCCAGATGTACCCATGATCTTTTCCAACTGGTAGTTCACGCTCTTCCGGCTTGCCTGGGTGCTCCAGTTCGGCAATCCGCGTGGAATAGGATCTGCTCATCGCTCGTGTCTTCTCAAGCTGTGTGTACTGAATGTCGAGATTCATATTTACCACGACGGTGACAAGCGACTTGCGGTAAAGCTGCAAGTAGACCTTGAATTCATTTCCCTTGTGCGCCAGCAGTTTCGACTCCCGAACACTGGGTTTATAGATGTTTTTGTGATTTTCGTAGTCTTGCAGTACAGCCAGCGTCTGTGCGAAGGTAGCGCTTCGTATGAACATTACGCCGGCCCAGTCGTGAATCAAACCACTAGGAATCCGGATCGATCTACCGTCTTCTTTAGTGTGAAGCTCTTCGATATAGATCTGGCCCTGTCGGACTTGCGCATAAACCTGCTGCCGGCGCCCATCGGGTGGGCCATCGAGGATGAGGAACCGATCCTCTGCCAAACCTTCTGCCATCCGCGCTTCGCTTGCCTGAATGTAATGGTCAAAGGCAGCTACTGTCTCTGGTTTCAACTCTGCCGCCCGAGCTGGTAGAACGAGCAAACAACCTGCTGCCCAGGCGGTCATCAACGCTCTTGCTTTGCAACCGATCAAGGCCAATGGTTAGCTCCTCTGCTCTCAATTTTCGGAGTAGGTTACATGGAACGTTGCTCTAGTTTGCTGGACATACCTGTCAACGTTGAGTAGCTTGGCAAGCAGTGACGCTCAAAGCGCGAGGGCATGTGAGCACATTCCGTGTGAGTCATATGCCCGTCGGGCGCGCCTTTCAGTGATGAGGGTCACAGCCGTCCAACCCATACCGAGTGACCGATCCCTGTGCTGGTTCTGTATGGGACTGCCGTGGTTATGGAAGACGGAGAAGTCTGCTTCTTCGACGACATTTACGGACTCGATGTGGATCTGGAACGTATCCTGGCCGGACGACACACATTCCTTTCTACCCCACCAGGTGAAATCGGTCAGTGATTAGAATCACTCTAAGGGGTGATCGAAATCATGGGATTCTGAACTTGTCCAATCCATTCTGCGGTTCGTAGGGCGAGGAGCAGGCAGTTTCTTTTCCGCATGGAACCGCCACCTCAAGAGAGGAACGACGGATGTCGTTGCCTTGCGATCCCATGAAGATGAAAGGACCAACTCGCTCGATTCTTGCGCTCGGCCTCTTGCAAGCGGCTTCTTTCGTGCTGGCAACAGAAGGGCAGGTGCGAATCGGCGAGCTTGCACAGACCGAACACAGACTACAGGCGCGGACGCAACAGCCAAGTGCTCCAACGGATGGTCAACAGAATCCGCCTCCGTACACCATCGCTGTCGAGTCCAATCTTGTAGTCCTGGACGTTCTCGTTACCGATGAGGACGGCAACGTTCTCGCAGGTCTTAAGAAAGAGAACTTTCGGGTCTTGGATGAGGGCAAGCCGCAAGTCATTACGTCGTTCGGTCCTACGGACGACCCAATCACGATTGTAATGGTGCTGGAATACAGCGGGCTCGCCTACAACTATTTCGCATACAAGGGGGCATATTGGAGTTCGGGATTTCTCGATCATCTCGATGCGAAAGATTGGGTCGCGCTGATCACTTACGACATGAAGCCCACGATCCAGGTGGACTTCACGCGCAACAAAGCCGAGGTTCAGGATGCTCTCAACAATCTGTCCTTCCCTGGCTTTAGTGAAGCGAATCTGTTTGACGCACTGACCGACACATTGGAAAAACTGAACCACGTCAAAGGCAAGAAAGCGATTCTCCTGATCACCACGGGAATGAACACGTTCAGCAGTGCGACTCTCGACGACACGATCGAGAGGGTTAAGAAAAGTGAAGTGACCATCTTCTGCATTGGTGTGGCGGAGAGCGAGTACATGCTGGCGGAAACCCGGAGCGCCGGGGCATCACTCAGTTACCTACAGGCCAAAAACCAGTTAGATACATTTGCAAATCTCAGCGGCGGATTAGCGTGGTTTCCGCGCTTTGAAGGAGAAATACCCAGTTTGTTCCGTAGCGTCGTGGGCTTTCTGCGCAGCGAATATAACCTGGGATTCTCGCCTCCCAGCGCAGCCCTGGATGGGAGATATCACAGGCTGAAGGTGGAAATTATTGGTGCGGACGGCAGTCCATTGCGAGTGACCGACGCAAAAGGTCGGCGCCGTAAGGTCGTGGTCTATGCGCGGGACGGGTATGTCGCGACAACAGACGTGTCGAAGGATTAGTCGAAACCTCTTTTGGAGGGAATCGCTTTTTGTCTCTGCCCTGAAAAGCCCGTCCCCACCGTATTTTCCGTCACTGCTTAGTGTGAGCCTAGTCACAGTCACCTGGCTTCCGCCACGATTAAATGAAGATTGATTGTCTTGGTGACGCTGGGACTGTCCCGACTGAGTCTTAGCGAAAGAGGGAGGAACCAATGGGAAATGCACTCAATTCACGGAGGCTGTTGCTGTTCGCCGCCACGCTAATCGTGGCTCTCACCGCAACCCTAATGTACGCAGGGCCGAACCAGACGCGCGGGACCGGAACTCCGACGTATGACCCGAAGACAGAGACAACGATCCGTGGCGTTGTTCAGGAGGTTAAAGAGATTCCCGGCCCGACCCGCAGCACGGGTACTCATCTTACGGTTAAAGCGGATGACGATTTGTATGAGGTTCATCTTGGGCCGACTTGGTACTTGACGAAAGAGAAGTACACGTTCGCAAAGGGCGATCAGCTGGAAGTAACCGGCTCCAAGGTGAAATATCAGGGAGCCGATGCGATCATCGCGCGCGAGGTTAAGAAAGATGGGAATACGTGGACGCTAAGGGATTCACAAGGTATTCCACTCTGGTCGCGGCAGAAGAATCGCTAGGAAATCAGACAAGCGCCATACACGGCGTTCGCCACAAATGCCAGATGGCTTGCGGTCGCCCACGGAGAAAGGAGGACCTAAGGTGAAATCACTGTTTCATCGGATCCTCGCTACTCTTCTATGCGCTCAGCTTAGCTTACCCAGCGCCACATTGGAGGGCTGCGCAGCCAGGCAGGTCGCCGGGCCAAACGATTTTTCAACCGGAGACGAACCGAAAGAGCTGGCTCCGCTGCGGCGGGTTCTGCAGAAGGCGTATGTCGAGCTGTTCGACCTGGCACCGACCCTGGATATCACTTCTGCGGAGGTCGAGGCGCAACGAAAGGCGCTGGACAAGGGAGAGGCATTCTGCGTTGCACGCTTCAAGGATCACGCAAAGCAATATGCAAAACAAATCGACGCGGCTCAGAAAGATCTTAAGGTTCAGACCGTCAGCTTGAATGAAGGCCAGCGCCAGCAGGTCCACTGCAGGATACAGAACCTGGAGCTATTGCGAAGTGAAGCGCAGGCGCTCTCAGGCCACGC
>Ga0182039_10000178_pt1 | contig 33614 bp, 26 predicted proteins | sample sta12Can44000111_FD_125975 | JGI IMG/M metagenome (GOLD analysis project Ga0182039, IMG submission 125975) | Lab enrichment of tropical soil microbial communities from Luquillo Experimental Forest, Puerto Rico - statanox.12C.anox.44.000.111 | ecosystem: Environmental > Terrestrial > Soil >...
ACGACGGCGGTGCCGATGAGCACCGGCTTGGCGGTCGCCTTGAAGGTGTTGCCGGCGCCGTCGTTCTCCTCGAGGTAGTGCTTCGCCTTGTCGAAGTTGAGGTCGAAGCCGAACTCCTTCTTCACCTCGGCCTTCACGTTCGGGATGTTCTCGATGAGCGAGAGCTCGTAGACCGACTGCGCGTTGTCCGTCACCGGGCCGTAGGAGTCGACCGCGATGGTGACCGGGCCCATCCCCAGGAAGCCGAAGGCGACGAGGCCGAAGGCGAAGACGGCCGGGGCGAGCATGAGCACGTCGAGGCCGAGCGTCGACACCGCGTAGGCGATGCCCATCAGGCCGGCGATGACGAGGCCCATCCAGAACGCGGAGAAGTTGCCGGCGGTGAGGCCGGCGAGGACGTTGAGCGACGCGCCGCCCTCGCGGGAGGCGGTGACGACCTCCTTCACGTGGGCGGAGGTGGTCGAGGTGAAGACCTTGATCATCTCGGGGATGACGGCGCCCGCGAGCGTGCCGCAGGTGATGATGGTGGAGAGCTTCCACCACAGCGTGCCGTCGCCCAGGTTCGGGATGAGGGCGTAGGAGAGCGCGTAGGTGAGGACGATCGAGACGACCGAGGTGAGCCACACGAGCGAGGTGAGCGGCGCCTCGAAGTTCATCACGTCGGCGGCCGCGTACTTCGCCTTCGCGACGGACTCGTTGATGAAGTAGGAGAGGACCGACGCGATGATCATCATGATGCGCATCGCGAAGATCCAGACCAGGAGCTGCACCTGCGTCGTCGGATCCTTCACGGCGAGCAGGATGAAGCTGATGAGCGCGACGCCGGTCACGCCGTAGGTCTCGAAGCCGTCGGCCGACGGGCCGACCGAGTCGCCCGCGTTGTCGCCGGTGCAGTCGGCGATGACGCCGGGGTTGCGCGCGTCGTCCTCCTTGATCTTGAAGACGATCTTCATCAGGTCGGAGCCGATGTCGGCGATCTTGGTGAAGATGCCGCCGGCGATGCGGAGCGCCGAGGCGCCGAGCGACTCGCCGATCGCGAAGCCGATGAAGCAGGGCCCGGCGACGTCGCGCGGGACGAAGAGCAGGATGAAGAGCATGATCAGCAGCTCGGTGCTGATCAGCATGGTGCCGATCGACATGCCCGCCTTGAGCGGGATGGCGTAGGTGGGGAACGGCTTGCCGCGCAGCGACGCGAAGGCGGCGCGCGAGTTGGCGTAGGTGTTGACCCGGATGCCGAACCAGGCCACGCCCGAGCTGCCCAGGATCCCGATCACCGAGAAGAGCAGGATGATCGCGACCTCGCCCATCGTCTTGTGTGGCTCGGTCAGGAACCCGAAGTAGGCCACGATGATGACGGCGATGAAGGCCCACAGCACCGCGATGAACTTGGCCTGCGTCGCGAGGTACGTCTTGCAGGTCTCGTAGATGAGCTCCGAGATCTCGCGCATCGACCGGTGCACGGCCATGCCCTTCAGCTGGCGCGAGATGGCGAGCCCGAAGGCGAGGCCGGCGGCCGAGACGAGCAGGCCGATGGCGAGCAGGCCCTTGCCAGACAGGCCGAGGAAGCTGACCGACGACAGGTCGGGGAGGACGAGGTTCGCCTCGCCGCCGCCGTGCTCGGCCGCCAGGGTGAGGGATGAGACGAGACTGGAGAGGTTCATGAGCGTGCGCTTCCGGTGAGGACCCAGGTGCCGGGGGTGAGGACGGCAGAAAAGGGCCAAGGGCCCGAAATTCGGAGGGCCGCGATACTAGCGGGGCGTCGAGGGGAGGGCAAGAGGCAGGCCAGCGCCGGGCGAGGTTGGCGAGGCCGCGCGACGCCACACGTCGGAGCGGGACGAACCCCGCCGTGCGACGTCGTCTGGAAGGCCGGGGCCGCCCTCCGCCTCAGGAAATCAGGGCTGCTTCTCGCCCTTGGCGGCGAGGGGACCGCCTTCTTCCATGGCGGCGAAGTTGATGTTGCCGTAGCCGGCCTCGGCGGCCGAGGCGAGCACGCGCCGGACGACGCGGAAGGGCACCTTCACGTCCGCCTGGACGTTCACCTCGCCCTTCCAGTTCTTCTCGCGGTCGCGGTCGTTCTGGTGGATGAAGTCCCAGCGCTTCTTCTCGTCGCGCAGCTTGTCGGTGAGCGGCGCGATGATCTGCGACGGGTCCTTCTCCAGCTCCGGCACGTCGGCGACCTTCTGGCCGGAGATCACCACCTGCGTCGCGTTGATGGCGATGACCGGCGCCACCTCGATCTGCTGGCCGTGCCGCGCGTCGGGCAGCCGGATGTCCTTCTGCATGTAGAGCACTTCGCCGGTGGCCGAGAACTGCTGCAGGAGGAAGATGACGAGCATCGTCATCATGTCCACCATCGGCACCACGTTGAGGTCGACGTTCCCGGCGCGGAGGTGCCGGTGCATCTTGCCGCCCATGATCTTGGACGACTGGAAGCGCTTGGCGGGTCGTTTACCGGGCTGGACGATGGGCACGGCTCACCCTGCTCCCATGACGGAGACGTTCGCGAGCCCCGCGCCGACGCAGGCGTCGATGGTGTGGACGAGGTCGGCGTAGAGGACGGCGTCGTCGGCGGCGACCGTGATGGCCGCCTGATCCGGGAAGTCGCCCTTCAGCTTCTTGAGCCGCTCCGCCAGGCCCTTCAGGTCGTACTGCACGCCGCCCTCGGGCGCGCGGCCCAGGGCCGGGATCTCGATCTGCGCCCCGGCGCTGGTGGCGAGCACGTAGCCGCGCTCGCCCATGGTCAGCGTGACCGTGAGCGACTTCACCTGCTCGGTGGGCGCCGGGTCGCCGTTCCCCATCGGCGTCGCCTGCAGCCGCGAGATCTGGGTCCAGACCGCGGTGAAGAGCAGGAACGAGATGCAGCAGGAGAGGAGGTCGATGGCGGGCACGACGTTGACGGTCGTGTCGAGCGATCGCTCCCCTTCTTGCCGCCGCTCTCCGGGAGCGCGCCGCCGCCCATGGCCTACTCCACCGTCTCCTCGACGGGGGCCTCGGCCGCGGCCCGCGCGGCGGCGGGGGCGGCGAGCTTCATCTTGTCCTTGTTCGCGACGATGAGGTTCAGCACGCCCACCGCCGACTCGTTGATCTCGTCCACCATGCGCTGCGTGCGCCCCTGCAGCACCGAGTAGAGGACGAGCGCTGGGATGGCGGTCCCCAGACCGAAGGCGGTGCAGAACATGGCCTCCGAGATGCCCTGGGAGAGGATGGTCGCCTTGTCCGCCGGGTTCGCGTTCGCCACCGCGCCGAAGCAGCGGATGAGGCCGGAGATGGTCCCGAGGAGGCCGAGCAGCGTGGCGACGTTGGAGATCATCGCCAGGTAGCCGGTGCGGCGCTCGATCTTGGGCGACTCGCGCAGCGTCGCCTCGTCCATCGCCGCCTGGACGTCCTCCTCGCCCTTCGGGACGTTGATGAGCCCGGCCTTGATGACGGAGACGAGCGGGGTCTTCTTCTGCCCGGCGCAGTAGCTGATCGCCTTGTCGAGGTCGCCCGCGTAGATGTGCTTCTTCAGTCCGCGCAGGAACGCTTCCTTGTCGACCGACGACTGGAAGTAAAGGACGAAGACGCGCTCGGCCACGATCGCGAGAGCGAAGATGAGCGCGACCGAGATGGGGTACATGCCCCATCCACCCTTCTCGAACGCCTCGAAGATGCTCCCGAACATGTTCCCCATCGCGACGCGCCCTCCGGATGATGCTGGGACTCGGGCGGGGGGGCCGGGAATACCCGGCTGTCCCGCGCACGCACGACACTGGTGACCCCTATCAGCTGATGGAAAGGCCGTCAACGAAGCGACTTACTCACTTTGGCTCACCCTGGGTGAGTCTTTGCGCCCCACCGCCCAGCATGGTTCTCATGGAGGGGCGGGGTCGCAATTGCCCAAGGGGCGAGCGGCGTTGTACGGTGCGATGCCTCCCGCCCGACCATGGCCGTCCAGACCGCTTTCGCCCCCTACCGGCTTCCCGCGGGCGTGCTGCCGCAGGAGGCGTCCCGGATCGCGCTCTCCGCGGCGGCGGAACCGCTGGTGGTTCGCCTCGACGAGCCACTCCCCGGAGGGATGATCGGCAACGCCCTGGCCGACATCGGGGCGGGCCACGCCTTCGCGCCCGACGAGGCGTGCCGCGCCGCCGATGGCAGCCCCTCGGGGGCGCCCGGCCAGCTCCGCGCCTGCCTCGTCTCGGCGCGCCACCGCGCCCGCGTCGAGCAAGCGGTCGCGGCCGCGCTCGCGGCCGGCTTCGCGGGCGTGTGCCTGGATCGGCCGGACGCGCCGATGGCGCAGGGCATCCTCGGCTCGGGCTTCTGTCCCGATTGCCAGCGCGCGTTCTCGAAGGAGCTGGCGCGCGAGTACGGCGACCACTTCATGCCCGTCGATTACCTCGCGCTCGCGCGCGAGGCGCTCGCGAACGCCCCGGGCGCGGTCGGGCACGCGGCGCTTCCGTTCGGACGGGACTTCTGGCGGTTCCGCGTGTCGTCGCTCGACCGCGCCGTCCAGGCCTACGCCAGGGCCGCCCGCGACGCGGCCCGCGGCGCCGGTCGCACGTTCGAGGTGGCGGCACAGCTCGAGGCGGTCGGGCCGGCGCAGCTCGCTGCGGCGCGCCACCTCGACGCCGCCATCTTCCCGGTGAAGGCCGAGACGCAGACCTCGGGCGCGGGGCTGTTCCGGCTGTTCCAGGCGGCGATGGGGCGGCGGCCGTGCGCAGCGGCGGTGCAGGGCGAGGCGCCCGCGCCGCTCGTCCTGAGGCTCGCCGGGGTGGCGGCGGCGTGCGGGGTGGAGCTCGTCGCCGAGGTCGGCGGAGCGGGACGCGCCGCCGCGCCGCAGAACGGCGGCGACAGCGCCTCCGCGCTCGCGAGGCTGCGGCGCTTCGCCCGCCAGCTCGGGGCGGAGCGGAACGCGCCAGGGGTGGCGGAGCCCGTCGCCGAGTGCGCCATCCTCTACTCGCCCGAGGCGGACCTCTGGACGGGCGGCGATCACCGGGTCCAGGTGGAGCGCGCCGGGGACGCGCTGGCGGCGCTGCACGTCCAGGCGCCGGTGGTGATGCGCCTCTCCGAGGCGTCGCCCGGCGCGGTGCTGGTGCTGGCGGGCGCCGGCGCGCTCCCGGCCGTGGACGCACAAGAGGTGAAGCGGCGCCTCGAGGCGGGAGGGAGCGCGCTCGTCTTCGGCGAGGTCTCGGCGGTGGACACCGTGGGACGAGCGGCGAGCTCACCGTTCCCGGCCGGCAAGGCCCACGGCGCGAAGCTCGGAAAGGGCACGCTGGTGACCCTGCCGGCGCTCCCCACCCCGCGCCCGGGCGCGCTGCTCGAGCCGGCGCAGCTCGAGCCGCTGGCGCGCGCACTGTCGGTGCTGCTCGGGAAGGGGCGCCGCGCCGCCAGCGTGGCCGGCCGGACGCCGCTCTTCGTGGCGCTGGCGCGCAACGCCGAGCGGCTCGACGCGCACCTCGTCTCGCTCGGGCCGGCGGCCGCCCAGGGCGTGACGCTGTTCCTCGGCGCGCACGTGGCGGGAGCGGCGCGGCGCGCCCGCTTCCAGTCGGCGAGCGGGCACGACGAGCGGATCACGATGAACCCGTCCGGCTACTCGATCAGCACGGTGCTGCCCGCGTTCCAGGGGTACGCGATGCTGTCGATCGGAGGATGAGTACGGCGGGCGAAAGCCCCAGCCCTACGGCTCACCGCCGCGCCACGCCGCCAGCGCCGCGGCCATCACTTCCTTCACCGGCACACCCCGCTCGCTCGCGCGGGCGGCGCAGTCGTCGTACTCCGGGTGGGCGCCCATGATCTCGCCCTCGAGGCGGCCCACCTTCACGCGCACCGGGCCGTAGCCGGTCGCGACCTCCACCAGCTCGCGCTCGAGCTCAATCCGCTCCACCGGCCACGAGCGCAGGCCGAGGCTGGTGGTCTCGGCGAGCAGCGTCCGCGCCACGCGCTGGCGCGCCTCCGCGGGCGCGAGCGCGCCGAGCACGAGCCCGGGGCGGCCCTTCTTCATCGTGCACGGCACCGCCCAGGCGTCGAGGGCGCCCGCGGCGAGCGCCGCCTCGATGGCGCGGGCGACGAGCTGGCCGGGGCAGTCGTCGAGGTTGAGCTCCAGCTGATGAATCGTGGAGCGCCAATCCTCGATGTCGTTTCCCACCGCGCCCCCCGATCTCCCTCCCCCCGCCTGCGGGGGGAGGGTCGGGGAGAGGGGCAGGGCGTCACCCAGGGTCAGCCGCAGCACGTTCGGCCGGTCCGGCCAGCGCTTCGTCCCGACGCCGTAGCCGACGCGGGCCGGCGTGAACGGCGGCGGCGCGACGCCGACCTCGCACAGGCCGGCCAGGAGCGCGGCGCCGGTGGGGGTCACCGCCTCGCCGATCGGCCCGCCGGGCTGGACCGGGACCCCGCGCAGGAGCTCCAGCACCGCCGGCGGCGGGACGGGGAGGAGGCCGTGGCTGGTCTTCACGAACCCGCGGCCGAGCTCGGGCGCGAGCGCCACCGCCCGCGGCCAGCCGAGCAGATTCATGACGACCGCGGCCCCGCACACGTCGACGATGGAGTCGACGGCGCCCACCTCGTGGAAGTGGACCCGCTCGAGCGCGATGCCGTGCACCTTCGCCTCGGCGCGGCCGATGCGCTCGAAGAGCGCCAGCGCGGCCTCCCGCGCGCGCGGGGCGAGCCCGCTCGCGCGCACGAGCGCCTGGATCTCCGAGAGCGAACGGTGGTGGGGCTGCGGCCCCTCCACCCGCACGTCGACGTGCGTCCCGGCGATCCCGCCCGCCTCGGCGCGGCTCACCTCGAGCCGGAAGCCGCCGGGCACGCCGATCGTCGCGAGGGCCGCCTCGAGGTCCGCCCGCGGCACGCCCAGGTCGAGCGCCGCGGCGAGGAACATGTCACCCGCGGCGCCGCCGACGGGCTCGACGAGGAGGAGCTGCGGCACGTTCACTCCCGGGCGATGAGGCCGGCCGCGAAGCCCGCCCCGAAGCCGTTGTCGACGTTCACGACCGTCACGTTGGGCGCGCAGGAGTTGAGCATGGCGAGGAGCGGGGTCAGGCCGGAGAGCGACGCGCCGTAGCCGACGCTGGTCGGGACGCCGATGACGGGCCGGCCGACGAGGCCGCCCACCACCGACGGGAGCGCCCCCTCCATCCCCGCCGCCACGATGACGGCGCGGCAGCGATCGAGGTCGGCGCGGCGCGCCAGCACGCGGTGGATGCCCGCCACCCCGACGTCGTAGACCTTCACCACCTCGACGCCCATGACCTCCAGCGTCGCGGCCGCCTCCTCGCACACCGGCACGTCGCTCGTCCCGGCGCAGCACACCGCGACCGGACCGCGGGTGGGGAGGTCCATCCGGCCCTTGCGCAGCGTGCGCGAGACCGGGTCGTAGACGGCGCCCTTCACGGCGCGGCGCGCGGGACCGGCCTTGTCGGGGTCGAGCCGCGTGACGAGCAGCGGGCCGCGCGCGGCGAGCTCTCGGGCGATGGCCGCCACCTGGGCCGCCGTCTTGCCCTGGGCGAAGACGACCTCCGGCATCCCGACGCGGAGCGCGCGGTGCGTGTCGACGGTGGCGAAGTCGCCCACCGCCTCGAACGGCGCGCCCTTGAGCCGCGCGACCGCGTGCTCGACCGGCGCCTTCCCTTCCCGCACGCGCTCGAGGAGCACGCGCAGCTTTCTCTCGTCCATGGCGGTTCTCTACTACGCGCCTCGCAGCGAGGCGAGCAACGCGGGGAGCCGCGCCAGCTCCGGCATGACCAGGATGAGGCCCTCCAGAGGGCCATCGGTGGAGAAGCGCGTCGCCAGCGCGACCCGCCCTGCGTCGCGAGGGACGAGCCGGTCCAGGCACGCCTTGCCCCCGCCGCGCGCGAGCTCCGGCGGGCTGAGCAGGAGCCGGCCGTGAACCATGCGCGCGATGGCGGAGACGAAGGCGCTCCCGACGATGTTTCCCGACTCCATGAGCGCGCTCTCGGAGAGCGTGCCCCAGGCGCCGGGCCGGCGCAGCGGCGAGCCGAGCGCGCTTGCGAGCCGCTCCGCGTCGCGACCGGGCAGCGCCAGCACGAGATGGCCGCCGAGGAGCCCTTCCAGCCGGACGCCCACCGCCACCAGTTCCTGGCCCAGGTGCCCGAGAAAGTCCGCGATCGCGCCCTCGCTCCGCCCCACCCACGCCTCGGGCACGTCCATGTCGACGCGCCGCCGCACGAGCGCGCCGAGCGCGGTCACGGCCCGACCGCAGCCGATGGTCGCGATCTCCTGGAGGAGATCGAGATCGAGCGCGCCGAGCGCGGGGTGATCGCCCGCCGTGCTCACGCCGCCGTCAGCCTCGCCACGTCGAGGACGAACACCGGGCGGCCGCTCGCGAGCACCGTCACCGCCGAGAGCCCGGGGACCCGGTCGAAGGGGCGCGCCAGCGGCTTCAGCACCGCCTCCTGCTGCCCGAGCAGCGCGTCGACGGCGAAGCCCACCTGCCCCCCCTCCGCGTCCGCGACCACCACGGAGCAGGGCGCTGGCCGCGCCCCGCCGAAGCCGAGCAGCGCGCCGAGGTCGTGCACCGGCACGAGCGCGCCGTCGTAGGCGAGCACCGGCGCGCCGCCGCTCGTCTCGAGCGCCGCGAGGGCGACCTCGGCCGCGCCGTGCACCTTCGCGATGGGGAGCGCCAGCACCTCGCCCGCCACCCGCACCAGCAGCACCGGCTGCACCGCCACCGTGAGCGGCAGCCGCAGGAGGAAGCGCGTGCCGCGGCCGAGCGCGCTGTCGATCTCGAGGGCGCCGCCCACGGCCTCGACGCTGCGCTTGACGGCGTCGAGGCCCACCCCGCGCCCGGAGAGCTCGGTCACCTCGTGCGCGGTGGAGACGCCCGGCAGGCAGGCGAGCTGCAGCGCCTCGCCGTCGGTGAGCCGCTCGGCCGCCGCCGCGGCCAGCGCGCCGCGCGCCACCGCGGCGGCGCGGAGCCGGGCCGGGTCCATGCCCCGGCCGTCGTCGGCGAGCTCGAGCAGCACCCGGTCGCGCTCGCGGCGCGCCGTCACCAGGACGCGGCCGGTCGCGCTCTTGCCGGCGCGGAGGCGGTCCGGCGGCGACTCGAGCCCGTGGTCGACGGCGTTGCGCAGGAGGTGCGTCAGCGGGTCGGCCAGATCGTCGAGGAGGGCGCGGTCGATCTCGATCTCGGCCCCGCACACCTCCACCTCGACCTGCTTGCCGAGGCGACGCGCCAGGTCGCGCGCGCTGCGCGGCAGCCGCTCGGTGAGGAGCGAGAGCGGCGTCAGGCGGACCGCCATCACCTTGTCGCGCAGGTCCTTCACCGTGGCGTGCAGCCGGTCGACGCCCTCGTCCAGCGCCGGCCGGTGCTCCTGCGGGAGCGCCCGCCCGATCTCGCGCAGGCGCGAGGTGGCGAGGATGAGCTCGCCGACGGCGTCGAGGAACGAGTCGAGCAGCGCCACCCGGACCCGGACGGTCCGGTCCGCGTCCTCGGCCGCGGCGGGCGCGGGCACCGCCGGCGCGGGAGGCGTACCCGCGGCCGGCGGGGCGGACGGCGCGACCTCGGCGGCCTCGTGCACCTCGACCCTGGACAGGTCGGAGATCTGGGACAGCGCCCGCTCCACCTCCGAGAGCGGCTCGGCGGTCTCGAGCGTGAGCGCCAGGCGGCGACCGGGGAGGCGGCCCGCGCGCAGGTCCTCCTCGCCGGGGGCGGTCCGCGCCAGCGTCCCGAGGCGAGCCAGCTTCTTCACGACGAGGAAGCCGCGGACCGACGGCACGGGGCACGCGCCGGCGACCTCGACCTCGACCTCGACGCGGTGCAGGGCGGGGGCAGCACCCTCTCCCTGCCCTCTCCCCCGGTGGGGGAGAGGGTCGTGAACCCGAGTTTCGTCACCCTCTCCCCGCATCGCGGGGAGAGAGGCAGGGCGCTGGCTTTCCCCCCTCGCCCGCGCCGCGGCGGCCTCGACGCGCACGAGCAGCGCCGGATCCGCATCGGCCTTCTCGCCCCGGCCGGCGCGAGCGACGAGCGCGCTCAGCCCATCGACGGCCGCGAGGAGCACGTCCACGCTGTCGGCGTCCGGCGCGAGGCGGCGGCGGCGGAACGGATCGACGAGATCCTCGGCCCGGTGGGCCAGGGCCGCGATGCCGTCGAGCTCCATCGACGCCGCCATGCCCTTCACGCTGTGCGCGTGCCGGAAGAGGCCGTCGACGAGCTCGCCCACCGCGACGCCCTCGCGCCCGGCCCCCTCGAGGCGCACCAGCTCCGCCCCGAGCTGCGCGAGGTGCTCGCCCGCCTCGGAGACGAACAGTCCGAGGTATTTGGAGAGGTCGAGCGGCACGCCGTTCGACGTCTCAGGCGTCGCCGAGGACCTTCTTGACGACCGACAGCACGTCCTCGGCCTTGAACGGCTTCACGATGAAGTCGCTCGCGCCGGCCTCGATCGCCTCCATGACGAGCGACTCCTGCCCGAGCGCGCTGCACATGACGATGAGAGCCTTGGAATCGCTCTTCACGATCTCGCGGGTCGCCTCGATGCCGCTCTTGAACGGCATCACGATGTCCATGGTGGTGAGGTCGGGGCGCAGCTCGCGATAGCGCTCGACCGCCTCCAGCCCGTTGGCGGCCTCGCCGGCGATCTCGAACCCGCCGCCGGCGAAGATGTCCTTGATCATGTTCCGCATGAAGATGGCGTCGTCGACGATGAGGACTCTCTTCGCCATGGTTCGCGGTCCTTCCCCGGGGCGGTCACGGCCGCCACGTCGATGATTAGCACACGTCAAGTCGGCTCGAAGAGCGCGGCCGCGCGCGCCTCCAGCAGTTCGGCGTCGAGCACCGTGACCGCCACGCCCCTCGCGTCGGCCGCTCCGCGGTCGAGGCGGTCCGGCTCGAGCGCGCCCTGGAGCGGCGGCGCGAGCGGCTCGACTCCCAGCACCGACGACACCAGCAGGCCCAGCCCGCGCCGGCCGCGGTCGAGGACGAGCACGTGGCCCTGCCCCGGCCCGAGCGAGTCCGGAGCGTGGCCGAGCAGCGGCCCCAGCTCGACCACCGCCACCACCCGCCCTCGCAGGTTCATCGCGCCCCGCACCGCCGCGGGCGCCCGCGGCACGCGCGCGTAGGGCGGCTGCGGGACCACCACCTCGCGCACCGCCTCGAGCGGCAGCGCGAACCGGTCGCCGCCGGCCCGAAACACGACGTGCCGCGCGGCGGCGGGCGGCGCGTCGAGCGCGAGCTCGGCGGCCGTGCGGGCTGGATCGTCCCCCGGCATCGAGTCAGGCCTTCTCCAGCCGGAAGCGCGACACGACGCTCTGCAGCTCCAGCGAGAGGTTCGACAGCTCCTGCGCCGCGCTGGCCATCTGCGCCACGGCCGCGATCTGCTCGGAGGTCACCTTGCGCACCTGCTCGGTGGACTTCTGGTTCGAGGTGGCGACGTCGGAGATGTGGTCCATCGCCTGCACCATGTCGGCCGAGCCCTTGAGCTGGTCGCGGGCGGACTGGCTGATGACGCCCACTTTGTCGGCGCCGGTGGCGGCGATCTGGGAGATGTCCTCCAGCGCGCGGATAATGGCGTTGAGGTCCTCGCGCCCTTCGCCCAGCACCGCCACCGACTCCTTCATGGTGTCGACCACCGCGGTGGCGCGGCCGGAGATGTCCGCCGCGAGCGAGGAGATCTGCTCCGCGGAGCGGCCGGCGCTCTCGGCGAGCTTGCGGACCTCGTCGGCGACGACCGCGAAGCCGCGGCCGGACTCGCCGGCGCGCGCCGCCTCGATGGTGGCGTTGAGGGCGAGCAGGTTCGTCTGCTGCGCCACCGACGTGATCGCCTCGACGATCTTCGAGATGGCCTTGGTGCGCTCGCCGAAGGCGAACACCTGCTCGCTGGCCGCCTCGATGCGCGCGAAGACGCGCTTCACCTTCTCGCCCGCGAGCCGGGCCGCCTCGCCGCCCGAGGCCGCCCCGCTGCTCGTCTCGGCCGAGGCGCGCGCCGCCTCCTCGGCGCTGCGCGCGGTGCGCTCGATCGAGGCGGCGATGTCGCCGATCACCTTCGAGGCCAGCTCGACCAGCGAGCTCTGCTCCTCGGCGCCGCGCGCGATCTCCTCCATCGAGCTCGCCACCTCGTCCGTGGAGGCGTTCACCTCCTCGGCCGACGAGGAGAGCTCGTTGGCGCTCTCGGCCACCGACTGCGCCGTGCGCTGGATGCGGGAGACGAGGTCGCGCAGGTTCTCCTGCATCGTGCTGATCGACAGCGTGAGGTCGTCGATCTCATCGCGGATGTGCGGGCGCGCGTCGGAGGCGAGGCGCTTCGAGAGGTCGCCGCGGCTGATCTCGACCGCCGACTCCTTGAGGCGCGCGAGGCGCGTGACGCGCGCAAGCGCGATGGTGAGCCCGAAGCCCATCGCCAGCGTGAAGGAGACGACCAGGGTGCCGGCCAGGAAGCGGTTCGGCACCCGCTCGAACACCTCCGGCACGGCGAAGAGGAGCACCGCCCCCACCACGAGATAGGAGAGGAGGATCTTCACTTGCAGCGAGATCGTCAGCCCACCCGTGGCCGGGACGGCCCGCTCCACGCTCTGGGCGCCGCGGCCGCGCAGCGCGATCAGGTGCGGGGCGGCGTCGGTCCACCGCGCCGACGGGCGGGTCGAGGCTGCCCGTTCTTCGCGTACGCTTCGCGGCACGTCGGCCTCGCTTCGAGAAACTGCGGGCGGGCACGCGAGCGCCCGAGCGCTCGAGCGCCGCGTGAATCCTACGCGTGGCCCGGAGCGAAGTCCAAACCGCGGCCGTCAACGAAGGTGGTCGTGGCCGCGCGCGCGCACAGTGTGGGCGCGGCCGCGCGCGTCGAGGAGGCGCACCCCGGCGCCGCGCACCACGGCGCCGATGTGGGTGACGGCGGTGCGTGTGCGCGCGGCCGCCGCGGCGACGGCGACCGCGCGGTCGGGCCGGGCCGAGAAGAGCAGCTCGTAGTCCTCGCCGCCGCCGCAGGCGAGCGCCAGCGGATCGCGGCCGGCGCGCGCCGCGGCGCGCGCGTCGGGCAGCGGCAGCCGCGCCGTCTCGAGGCGCGCTCCCACCCCCGACGCGTCGCACAGGTGCCCGAGGTCCTGCAGCAGCCCGTCCGACACGTCGAGGCAGGCGCTCGCCACGCCGCGCAGCGCGAGCCCGAGCGCGAGCCGCGGGCGGGGGCGGCGCTGGCGGGCGCGGGCGCGGGGCGGGGCGCCTTCCGCCAGCCCGAGCGCCGCCTCGCCGAGGCGCCCCGAGACGAAGAGCAGGTCGCCCGGGCGCGCGCCGGCGCGGGTCAGGGCGCGGCCGCGCGGCACCGCCCCGACGAGCGTGACCGTGAGCGAGAGCTCTCTCGCGCGCGAGACGTTCCCGCCGACGATCGCCACCTCGTGGGCACGCGCGCAGGCGGCGAGCCCGCGCCCGACGCCGGCGAGCCGCGCTGGGCGCTCGCCGCGGGGGGTCCCGAGCGCGCACAGCGCCCAGAGCGGGCGGGCGCCCATGGCAGCCAGGTCGGAGAGGTTCACCGCCAGCGCCTTCCAGCCGATGTCGGCCGCGCGGAAGCGGGCGTCGAAGTGCACGCTCTCCACCACCGCGTCGACGGTCGCCACGAGGTCCTCGCCGCGCGGGGGTCGCAGCACGGCGGCGTCGTCGCCGATGCCGAGCACGACGCCCTCGCCGCCCCGAGGGGCGGGGCGGGTGAAGAGGTCGATCAGGTCGAATTCGGTCATGTCGCGGTGCAGGCCCCAGGGGGCGTCGCCGCGAGTCTACCCCGCGCTCCGCACCGGCACGCGGGTGGCGCGGGCGGCGCGCTCGGGGAGGACGAGGGTGAAGGTGGAGCCGCGACCGGGGGCCGAGACCGCCTGCACCTCGCCGCCGTGCGCCTCGACGAAGCTCTTCACGATGGCGAGCCCGAGCCCGGCGCCGCCGTACTCACGCGTGGACGATGCGTCGACCTGGTAGAATACGTCCCACACGCGCGGCAGGTGCTCCGCGGGGATCCCGATCCCGGTGTCCTGGACGTACAGCGCCACCCGGTCGCCCGGCAGCGGGCGCGCGCCGACGGTGACGGCACCTCCGGGCGGCGTGAACTTCACCGCGTTGGCGACGAGGTTGATGAGGCACTGGCGGACCTTCTCCCGGTCGCAGTGCACCTTGGCCAGGTCGGCCGCCACCTCGGCGCCGAGCGTGAGGCCGCGCTTGCGCGCCTGCGGCGCGAGCGTCGCGAGCGCGTCGCGGAGGAGGTGTCCCAGCTCGACGTCGGACAGCACGAGCCGCACCCGGCCCGCCTCGATCTTCGTGATGTCGAGGATGGAGGTGATGAGCTGGAGGAGGTTCTCGCCCTTCTCCATGATGATGCCGACGTACTCCCGCTGCTCCTGGGTGAGCGCGCCGCCGAGCCCCTCCAGCATCATCTCGGAGTAGCCGATGACGCTCGTGAGCGGCGTGCGCAGCTCGTGGCTCATGGTGGCGATGAAGTTCGACTTGAGGCGATCGAGCTCCTTCAGCCTCCCGTAGCTCTCCTCGAGCTGGCGGTTCTTCTCCTGCAGCTCGCGGTAGCTCTCCTGCACCGCCTCGATGTGGAGGCGCGCCGTGAGCAGGTTCTTGTGCCCGGTGAAGACGAGCACGTCGAGCAGCTCGGCGAAGTGCTTCAGGATCTTCTCGGCGGTCGCCTGCGGCACCCGCCGGATCTTCTGGAGGTAGGCGGTGGCGGCCGCGGCGTCGAAGTCGGGCGCGATGCGGGTGAGCGTGGAGGGCAGCTGGACGAGGTCGTCGGGCACGAACGGCCCGAAGACGATGCGGCCGATGACGTCGCCCTCGTAGACGACCGGCTGCACCACGTAGCGGCAGCCGGAGAAGCAGTCGAGGGCCGTGGGCGTCGCGTCCTCCCCGACCGGCGCGCCCTTCACCTGCTGCACGGTGGCGACGCAGGCGGCGCGGCCGTCGGGCTTCTGCCAGATGTAGCCACAGAAGTCGGCGTTGCCGACCTTCACGTCCACGAGCTTCTTGCCGGCGGCGTCGAACACCTTGAGGCCGACCTTGTAAAGCTCGGCGAACGAGTGGCAGACCTCGGTGAACGACTTCAAGTCGAGCAGATCGCCGAGCGAGGCGGGCTGCTGCAGCACGGAGGGCGGGAGGGTCACGGCGCCCCTCCCACGGTCAGGCGCGTGCCGCGCAGGTCGACGTGCGAGAAGATCTGCGACAGGAACTCGCCCTCGCTGATGCCGGCCGTGCGCTGCAGGCCGATGCGGCGATCGAGCGAGCGGTAGGTGAGCTCGAGGAGCGCGTGGAGCGTCTCCACCACGCCCTCGCCGCGGATGGCCACCGCTGGCACCACCACCGGCTTCACCGTCTGGGCGAGATCGCCGAGCTCGTCCTCGCGCCGGACGTCGGGCAGGTCGAGCTTGTTGAGCTGGACGACGATGGGCAGCTCGCGCGGAGCGAGCCCGTTCGCCTCCAGGTTCTTCAGCATGTTGTTCCAGTAGGCGAGCGTGGCGGCCGCCTCGGAGCGGCGCGCGTCGGCGACGAAGGCGACGGCGTCCGTGCCCTGGAGCACGATGCGCCGCGTCGACTCGTGCATCACCTGCCCGGGGACCGTGTACAGCTTCACCTTGATCTTCACCCCGGATGAGGTCCGGAAGAAGACGGGCAGCATGTCGAAGAAGAGCGTGCGATCGTCCTTCGTATCGAGCGTCATGAGGCGCCCGCGCAGCTTGGGATCGATCTTGCTGTGGAGCGCGTGGAGGTTGGTCGTCTTCCCCGACAGCGCCGGGCCGTAGTAGACGACCTTCAGCGCCACCTCGCGCGTCTCGTTGTTGAAAGCGACCACCCGACCTCCCGCACGGGAGTCTAGCCTGCGGCCGTGGGAGGGATCCAGCCACGGGCAGGCAGGCGAGCCGGCAGGATGTCAGGCGCTTGTTCGCCACCAGCGGCGGGCCGCCTCGACGCTCCGCAGGAGCGGTGCCGGCGGGAGCGTGGCGAGGAACGCGCGCCCGTACCCCTTCGTGGTGAGCCGGCGATCGAGCACCGCCACGAGCCCGCGGTCGCGGCGAGTCCGGATCAGGCGGCCGAACCCCTGCTTGAGGGAGAGGGCGGCGGAGGGCACCGAGAGCTCGGAGAAGGCGTCGCGGCCCGCCTCCTCGAGCGCCTTCCCGCGCGCGGCCAGCACCGGATCCGTCGGCGGGGCGAAGGGGAGCTTGTCGATGACGACGAGCGAGAGCGCCTCGCCCGGCACGTCGACCCCCTCCCAGAAGCTCTGGGTCGCGAACAGCACCGACGGCTCCTCCCGGAACGCGTCGAGCAGCTTCGCCTTGGGCCGCTCGCCCTGGAGCAGGAGCTGGTAAGGGAGATCGGAGAGCGCCTCGCGGAGCGCGTTCATGCCGCGGACGCTGGTGGAGAGAACGAAGGCGCGCCCGCCGGTCACCGACACGAGCTCGCGGACCGCCGCCGCGGCCGCGGCGACGAAGCCCGGGTTCGCGGGCTCCGGGAGCCCGTCGGGCACGACCAGCGCCGCCTGGCGGGTGTAGTCGAACGGCCCCGGGAAGATGGCCTCGTCCACGTCGAACTCGGGGGCGAGGCCCACCTCGCGCCGGAAGTAGTCGAGCCGGCCCCCGGCGGCGAGCGTGGCGCTCGTGAAGACGGCGGTGTCGACGCGCCGGTACAGCCGCTCGACGAGCTCCTCCGCGACGTCCACTGGCACCGCGCGCAAGAAGACGCCTCGGCCGCGCGCCTCGGCGAAGTGGACGCGGGACGGGTCGGCGACCGTCGTGACCGCGCGCAGCTCGACGCGCAGCTCGGCCGCGCGGCGCGCGATCGCGGCGAGCGACGTCGTTTCCGCCTCGGCGAAGATCTCGCGGACGTCCTCCAGCGCGCCGTCGAGCCGCGCCTGCTCCGCCTCGAGCGGGCCGAGCAGGTGGTTCGTGAGGGGAACCTTGAGGTCGCCGTGCGCCGCGCGTCCCGTCACCCTCGCCCCGCGCCAGCGGGGAGAGGGCTGGGGAGAAGGGGCCGCTCCCATGCGCGCCGCCACCGCGCCGAAGTATCGCTCCCCCGCCTTCTGGAGCTCGCCGGTGCGATCCTTCACGAGCTTCATGAGATCGGGGCGGTCCGCCACCGCCCGCGCCGCGTCGCGTGCGAGGTCGTCGATGCGGTACGACGAGACCGACAGGCCGAAGTAGTCGGTCGCGACCTCGGCGAGCGCGTGAGCCTCGTCGAAGATCACGGCGTCGTACGGCGGGAGCACCTCGACGCCCGCGCGCGAGGTGCGCAGCCCGAGATCCGCGAAGAACAGGTGGTGGTTCACGAGCACCACGTCCGCCTGCGCGGCGCGCGCCCGCGCCAGCGTCACGAAGCACTCCTCGTGGCGCTGGCAGTCCTTGCCGAGGCAGGTCTCCCCCGAGGCGGAGAGCTCGCGCCAGGCGCCGTACTGATCCGGCAGATCGATCTCGCTCCGATCGCCGGTGAGCGTGTCGGCCGCCCACGCCTGGATGCGCGGCCAGAGCGCCGCCTCGCCGCGGCTCTCGAACGTCGGGTGCTCGGCGAACCTGGCGCCGCGCTCGAGGCAGTAGTAGTTGGCGCGGCCCTTCAGGTAGGCCGCCTCGATCACGAGCCCGGCCTTCTCGGCGAGGAGCGGCAGGTCCTTCTGCCAGATCTGCTCCTGGAGCGTCTTGGTGGCCGTCGAGATGATGACCTTCCGGCCGGAGAGCGCGGCCGGGACGAGGTAGGCGAGCGTCTTGCCGGTGCCGGTGCCGGCCTCCGCGACGAGGTAGCGCCGCTCGGCGAGCGCGCGCTCCACGGCGCGCGCCAGCTCGAGCTGGTCGCGGCGGTGCTCGTAGCCGGGGAGGCTGCGGGCGAGCGCGCCCGACGGGCCGAGGATCTCCTCCAGCGTCACGGGATCCCGCCGGCGACCGCGCGCGTGAAGTGGAGGTAGGCCCAGATCACCGCGCTCACCGTGCCGCTCGCGACCGCGAGGAGCAGGAGCCGGCGCAAGCCGGGCGAGAGGCTGCGCGGCGGCTTCGTGCGCGGGAGCTGCGACAGGGCGACCACGGTGGCGCGTTTCACGATCTCGTCGCGCCAGCGCGCGGCGATGGGGTCCTGCGGCGAGGCGTCGAGGACCGCCTTGTAACGGCCACCCGCCTCGGCCAGGCCGGCGAGGTCGGGGTAGCGATCGAGGAAGGCGCGGTGCGCCGCCTCGTCGCCCCAGCGCGCACGCACCTCCGCCCAGGCGGCGTCGACCTCGGTCGTCTCCATCGCGGGGGAGTCTAGCCGCAACGCCCGTTCACAGCGAAACGGGGACGGGGATGAACGTGGCGAGGAACATCGCGATCGCCGCCAGCGCCACGAGCTTGCGCCCCGGCGTGAGCGGCTCCTCGACGAGCGCCGCCGGGTGGTCGTACCCGACGAAGAAGCGCGTGACGCCCCACCACAGGAACCAGTTCCAGGAGACGAGCAGGCCGGCCAGGAGGAGGCCCCACGAGACGAGGCGCGAGAACCGGCGCGCGCCCCTCCGCCCGAAGAGCGCGTAGGTGACGTGCCCGCCGTCGAGCTGCCCGAGCGGGATGAGGTTGAGGGTCGTGACGAAGAGGCCAATCCAGGCGGCGAACGCCACGGGGTGGAGGAAGACGTCGTGCCCCGGCGGCAGCTTCCCCCACACGAGCCGCTGCACGCCCCAGGTGACGAGGCTGTCGCCGTAGTGCTGCACCCCGGAGGTGAGGAGCGCCTCGCCTCTCGCGTACCCGGCGACGAGCTGGAGCAGCCCCATGCGCTGCCCCTCCAGCACCACGTCGCCAACCGGGTGGACCTCGGAGTGGGCGAGCCCCCACCAGAGGAGCGGCAGCGCCACCGCGAAGCCGGCCAGCGGCCCGGCGGCCCCGATGTCGAGCGTCGCCTTGCGGCTCGGGAGCGCGGAGCGGATGCGGATCACGGCGCCGAAGGTGCCGACCGGTCCGACCGGGACCGGGATGAAGAACGGGAGCGTCGAGTCGACGCGCCAGGCGCGCGCGAGCAGGTAGTGACCCATCTCGTGGCAGAGCAGGATGCCGATGAGAGATGCGGCGAAGGGGAGGCCGGCCACCGCCACGGCCCAGGCCTGCGCGGCCGCCGTCGCGAACCATCCCCCGTCCACCTGAGGGAGGCGCAGGGTCGTCCACTGCGCGCCGGCGATGAGCGTCGTCAGCACCGTGGCCGCGAAGAGCGCGACGTTGAGGAAGGGGACCCGGGTGGTGGCGCGGGGCCGCGCCAGGGCTTCGTGCATGTGGCTGCCGATCTAACGCGGCCGCTCAGAACCCGCCCGCCCCCGGCGCCGCCAGCTCGGCGGGGGTGAGCTCGCGGACGACGCCCTTGTCGACGGTGAGGAAGAAGAGCGGCTTCTCCACCTCGCGCCGCCCATCGAAGGAGAGGTCCCCGGTGGCGCCGGGGTACGCCTTCACCGCCGCGATCGCGTCGCGGACCGCGTCGCGGTGGGCGGCGCCGCCCTCCACCGCGCGCCGCACCAGGCCGGCCGCGTCGAAGGCGCTCGCCTCCAGGATCGAGGGCGGGTGCCCGTACCGCTGCTGGAAGGCGGCGACGAAGGCCTTCGTGGCGGGCCGCTCCGAGGCGGGGAAGAAGCCGTCCACGAAGATGGCGCACTCCACGTACTTCCCCGCGCGCTCGACGAGCGACGGATCGTCCCAGCCGTTCGCGCCGAGGAGCTGGACCGGCCTCAGGTCCTCCCGCCCGGTCGCCTTCCGGATGCGCTCCACCTCGCGCGGATTGCAAGTCTCGGTGACGACGTCCTCGACCGCCAGCGCCGGCGCGACGAGCGCCACGTTCCGCGCGAAGTCGGGGATGAACACGGCGTCGAAGTCGGTGATGGGCGGCAGCCTCTCACGGAGCTTCTCGAGCGCCTTGCGCCGCCGGAACGGGTCCTTCTCCTGCTCGAGGAGCGCCTTCACCTCATCGAGGTAGTCCTGCCGCTCGTCGAGCCAGAGCTTGCCCACCATGCCCTTCACGATGGGCGCGAAGGTGGTCCGGTCGTACTCGTAGCTCTCCGCGGCGCGCACCTCGCCGCCGTGCGCGTCGACGGCGTCCCAGAACGCCTGGGCGAGCTCTTGGCCGTACGGGATCTGCGGCCAGAGCAGGGCGAAGCGGCGCATCCCGCGCCGGACCATGGCGAGCTCGGTGAGCCCCTTCGCCTGCGCCTCGGCGGTGAGCATGTTGCGGAAGACGTACGGACCGGCTTGGGTGACGTTCTCCGCGCGCGAGAGGGAGAGGAACGGCAACCCCTCGTCCTGCGCCGCCTGGGCCGCGCGCGCGGCCTCGGCGCTGACGACGCCGCCCAGCGCCGCCACCGCGCCCTCCCGCGCCAGCTCCGCCACCGCCTGCTGCGCGCCGTCGGGCTCGCCGCGGGTGTCCTTCACCAGGATCTTGAACTGGTCGCCGAGCGCGAGCGACACGCCCTGCAGCACCGCCTCGCCCCACGCCTTCTGCTTCCCGGAGAGCGGCACCGCGACGCCGACGGTCCGCGGGTCGGCGTGACCGCGGCGCGCCAGGCGGTCGACGAGCGCTCGCGCCTCGGCCGCGTACGGCGAGCTGGGGAAGCCCTGCGCGAGCTCCTGCGCCGCGCGCTGCGCCTCGGCCTCGTCGTGGAGGTGCAGCGCCACCTTCGCGAGCTTCATCTTCACGGCCGGCAGGAGCGGCGCGTCGCGCGGCAGCTCCGACTCGAGCGCGCGCAGATCGGCGAGCTGCAGCGTGTCGACGTGGTCGACGGCGCGGGCGAGCTCCGCCTCGCGCTCCGCCCCTTGCGCGAGCCGCGCGGCCTCGCCCCGCCAGCGCGCAGCCTCCCGGTCGTTGCGGGCGGCCTCGGCCGCCTTGGCCGCTTCGCGCGCGGCGGCGGGGCGCTCGCCCTGGGGGAGGCGGTCGTACAGGGAAGCGAGCGACGCGAGCGCGTCCTTGGGCCGGCCTCCCTCCGCCTCGGCGAGTGCCAGCTGGTACTTGGCGGCGTCGGCGCGCGGCGAGAGCGGGAAGCGGGTGAGGAACTGCCCCAGCGCGGCCTGGGCGCGGTCGGGCCGCCGCGCCGCGCGCCAGCGGACCCCCGCGTCGTAGAGCGCCTCGGCCGAGGAGGGCACGTCGCCGTAGCGCGAGGCGAGCGCCTCGAGCTTCTCGGCGGTGGCCGCCTGCGGCTCGTTCGGGGCGCCCGACTCGATCCGCGCCAGCTCCGCCCTCGCCTGCACGTCGGCGTCGGCGGCGCTCATCTCCTGCCCGTTCACCACGACGCGCTTGGGACAGGCGCAGAGGAGGACGAACGCGGCGACGAGGAGCCGGGGCAGCGGGCGCATGGAGAGACGTTCTACTGCGATGCGGAGCGGGGGGACAGCGCGATGCAGTCCGCTGAGCTCTCGGCGGGGGACAAGCCCCCGCCCTACGACGGCCATGACCTGTAGGCGGGGTCTCGCGCCCTGCCGCCGGCTGCCGACGTCAGGCCTTCCCGATGAGGTCGCCGACCTTCGCCCAGAAGCTCCGCGACTGCGGGTGCGTCTTCTCGCCGGAGAGGGCGGCGAACTTCTCGAGCAGCTCCTTCTGCTCCTTCGTGAGGTGCGTCGGGGTCTCCAGCACCACCCGCACGTGCTGGTCGCCGCGCGGGCCGCCGCCCAGCGAGGGGATCCCCTTGCCGCGGAGGCGGAACACCTTCCCCGACTGCGTGCCGGCCGGGATCTTCATCGCCACCGGCCCGTCGAGCGTCGGCACCTGCACCTGCGCGCCCAGCGCAGCCTGCGCGAAGCTGATGGGCATCTCGCAGACGACCTCGGTCTCCTCGCGCCGGAAGATCGGATGCTCACGCACCTGCACCACGACGTAGAGGTCGCCCGGCGAGGCGCCCGGCTGCGGCGCGGGCTCGCCCTCCCCGGCGAGCTTGAGGCGCGTGCCGGTGTCGACACCCGCCGGCACCTTCACCTCGACCTCCGCCTCCTCACGCGTCATGCCGGCGCCGCCGCAGGAGCCGCACTTCTCGACGATGACCCGCCCCGCGCCGCCGCAGTGCGGGCAGGTGCGGGCGATGGCGAAGAACCCCTGCTGCAGCCTCACCTCGCCGGCGCCGCCGCAGGTCGGGCACGTGCGCGGCTGCGTCCCCGGCTTGGCGCCCGAGCCCTGGCACGGCTCGCAACGGCGCGGGCGTGGGATGCGGATGCGGGCGGAGGTGCCGAAGGCCGCCTCCTCGAACCCGACCTCGAGGTGGTAGCGGAGGTCCGAGCCGCGCGGCCGGCTGCGGGCGCGGCGACCGCCTCCGCCGAACATCTCGCCGAAGATGTCGCCGAAGATGTCGTTGATGCTCGCCCCGGCGGCGCCGCCGAACGGGAAGCCGCCCTCGAACGGGTTCTGGCCGCCCACGTGGCCGAAGCGGTCGTACCGGGCGCGCTTCTCGGCGTCGGACAAGACCTCGTACGCCTCGGAGGCCTCCTTGAAGCGCTCCTCGGCCTGCTTGTCGCTGGGGTTCTTGTCGGGGTGAAACTGGTGGGCGAGCTTGCGGTAGGCGCTCTTCAGCTCCTGCTCGCTCGCCCCGCGCCCGACGCCGAGGACCTCGTAATAATCGCGCTTTTCCACGTCGTTCCGAACGGTTGGAGGGCAAGCGCCGGCGGCGCCGGCGGCAATGTAACGCACGAAAGGGCGGTGGCAATCCGCCCCGCCGGCTCGTCAGCCCTGGTTCGCCGCCGCGTAGATGGCGTCGGCGATGCGGTACGCGGAGCCCTCCAGGCGCACGAGCGCGTCCTTGATGGCGGCGGGGTCGTTGGAGGGGAGCGCCTGCTTGAGCGCCTCCAGGTCGGACCGGATCTCCTCCAGGTCCTGCGGCTTCAGGACGCTCGCGTATTCCTCGAGGCTCTTCTCGGTCGTGTAGATGAGCCCCTCGGCGTTGTTCTTCAGGTCCGCCAGCTCCCTCTTCCGCTGGTCGTCGGTCTTGTTCGACTCGGCGTCCTTGATCATCCGCTGGATCTCGGCCTCGCTGAGGCCGGAGCTGGCGGTGATCCGGATCTGCTGGGTCTTGCCGGTCCCGAGGTCCTTCGCCGACACGTGCGCGATGCCGTTGGCGTCGATGTCGAAGGTGACCTCGATCTGCGGCACGCCCCGCGGCGCGGGCGGGATGCCGACGAGCTCGAACCGGCCCAGCGTCTTGTCGTCCGCCGCCATGTCGCGCTCGCCCTGCAGCACGTGGACGGAGACGAGCGGCTGGTTGTCGACCGCGGTCGAGAAGACCTGCGACTTCTTGCACGGGACCGTCGTGTTCTTCTCGATGATCTTGGTGAAGACGCCGCCGGCGGTCTCGACGCCGAGCGAGAGCGGGGTCACGTCGAGGAGCAGGACGTCCTTGACCTCGCCCTTCATGATGCCGCCCTGGATGGCCGCCCCGACCGCCACCACCTCGTCGGGGTTCACGCCCTTGTGCGGCTCCCGGCCGAAGAAGCGCTTCACCACCTCCTGCACCTTCGGCATGCGCGTCATGCCGCCGACGAGGATGACGGTGTCGAGCTGCTGCGCGGTGACGCCGGCGTCGCGCAGCGCGATCTTGCACGGCTCGATCGTCTTCTCGACGAGATCGCCGACGAGCTGCTCGAGCGTCTGCCGGTCGATGGTCTCGGCGAGGTGCTTGGGCCCGGTCGCGTCGGCGGTGATGAACGGCAGGTTCACCTCCGTCTCGGTCGCGCTGGAGAGCTCGTGCTTGGCGCGCTCGGCGGCCTCCTTGAGCCGCTGCAGCGCCATGCGATCCTTCTTCAGGTCGACGCCGTTCGCCCCCTGGAAGCGCTTCGACAGCCAGTCGATGAGCCGCTGATCGAAGTCCTCCCCGCCGAGGAAGGTGTCGCCGTTGGTCGCCTTCACCTCGAACACGCCCTGGTTGAGCTCGAGGATCGTGATGTCGAACGTGCCGCCGCCGAGGTCGTAGACGGCGACCTTCTCCGTGGCGTTCTGGCCCTTGTCGACGCCGTAGGCGAGCGCCGCGGCGGTGGGCTCGTTGATGATGCGCAGCACCTCGAGGCCGGCGATGCGGCCGGCGTCTTTGGTCGCCTGCCGCTGGGCGTCGTTGAAGTAGGCGGGGCAGGTGATGATCGCCTCCGTCACCGGCTCGCCCAGGTAGTCCTCCGCCGTCTGCTTCATCTTGGCGAGGACCATCGCCGAGACCTCGGCCGGCGAGTACCGCTTGCGCTCCACCTCGACCCAGCCATCGCCGTTCTCGTTCGCGACGACGCGGAACGGCACGAGCGACGCGGTGCGCTTCACCTCCGCGTCCTCGAACTTGCGCCCGATGAGCCGCTTCACGACGTAGACGGTCGACTCCGGGTTCGTGATCGCCTGCCGCTTCGCGATCTGCCCCACCAGACGCTCGCCGCCCTCGGTGAGCGCGACCATCGAGGGGGTCGTGCGCGAGCCCTCCGAGTTGGGGATGACCACCGCCTCGCCGCCCTCCATGACGGCGACGCAGGAGTTGGTCGTCCCGAGATCGATGCCGATCACCTTGCCCATGATGATTGCCCCACGCTCAGGTTCCCTCGGGGGATCCGCGCGCCTCCCCGGGCGCCTCGGCCGGAGGCGGCGCGGCGGAGACCACCACCGCCGCGGGTCGGATGAGCCGGTCGTGCAGGAAATAGCCGCGCTGCTGCTCGTCCACGACGAGGCCCGGCTCGACCTCCACCGTGGTGACCGTCATGAGCGCCTCGTGGAGCTGCGGGTCGAACGTCTCGCCCTTGGCCGAGAAACCCTTCACCCCGAAGCGCGCCAGCGCTTCCTCGAACAGGCGCCGCGTCATGGCGACGCCGGTCGCGACGGGATCGCCCTGCGGCGCGGCCGCGAGCGCGCGCTCGAGCGCGTCGAGCACCGGGAGGAGCTCCTTCACGAGCCGCTCGTTCCCGTGGCGCTGGACCTCCTCCTTCTCGCGCGCCGCCCGCTTCTTGTAGTTCTCGAGGTCCGCCGCCGTGCGCAGCAGCCGGTCGTGCTCGTCCTTGAGCTGCTCGAAGACCTTGCGCGCCCGCTCCTGGCTCAGCTCGAGCTCGGCGCGGAGCTGGTCGACCTCGGCGCGCAGCGGGCTCGGGTCCCCCGGGCCGGTGGACGTGGCGCCGGGCGCGGCTCCCTCCGTCGCCGGCGTCACCGGGGCCGGATCCGCGGCGGCGGGCGGCGGCGCGACGCGCGCGCGCCTCTCGACCGCGGCGACCGCCTCCGCGACCGCGTCGTCCGGGATGTCCGCCGAGAAGGCGCCCTGCTCCTTGTGATCTGGCATGCCGTGACCGGGGATGGGCGGCCGAGGAGAGGCCGCGAGCCGCTCATTGTGTCACACGGTTCGAACCGGGAACAAGCAGCGCAACCGCGCGCCGGCAATGGCGAACCGGTCCGCCGTGCGTCAGGGTTCGTCGCCGCCAGAGAGGGCGCGCGAGATCTCGCGCGCGGTGAGATCGACGAGCGGGATCACCCGCTCGTACTTCATGCGCGTCGGTCCGATCACGGCGAGCGTCCCCAGCACCTGATCGCCCCGGCCGTAGGGGGCCGCCACCACCGAGACGTCGGGCACGCTGGCGAGCTCGCTCTCGGCCCCGATGAAGATCTGCACCTCGCGGGCGCGCAGCACCTTGTCGAGCACGCGCAGGATGCGGTCCTTCTCGGCGAAGGCGCGGAGCAGGGCGCGCGCCTTCTGCACGTCGGCGAACTCGGGGGCGTCGAGGAAGCTCTCCTCGCCGTCGACGAGCACCTCGCCGCCCGCCAGCGCCGCCCCGAAGCTCTGCTCCGCGAGCTGCAGCGCCTTCGACACCACCCGCTGCAGCGCGCTCTGATCGGCGCGCATGTCGGCGAGGATGCGCTCCCGCAGGGTCGCGAGCGGGCCGCCGCGCAGCTTCTCGTTGAGGTAGTTCGCCGCGCGCTCCAGCTCGCCCGGCTCGGGCCGCGCGTCGAGCTGCATGAGCTTGTTCGTGACGAGGCCCGCCTCGGAGACGAACACCACCAGCACCCGGCTCTCGCGCAGCCGCACGAACTCGATCTGTCGGATGGGATCGTCCACCGGGCGCGGCGTCGTCACCACGCCCGCGTGGTGCGTGAGCGAGTGGAGCACCCGCGCCGTCGACTCGAGCAGCGTGTCGACCGCGGACGCGTCGTGGGTGACCTTCTCGATCTGCTCGCGCTCCGCCGCCGGGGGCGGCCGCACCTTGAGCAGCGTGTCGACGTACAGCCGGTACCCGGCCTGGGTGGGGATCCGGCCGGAGGAGGCGTGCGGCTTCGCGAGGAAGCCGAGCGCCTCGAGGTCGGCCATCACGTTGCGGACCGTGGCCGGCGAGCAGTCGAGGTCGTGGCGCGCCAGGAGCGGCTGGCTCGCGACCGGCTCGCCGCGCTGGATGTAGTCCTGCACCAGCACGCGCAGGATCTCGCGCGCTCGCTGGGAGAGGCTCGACGTGTCGGAAGCCATCGCCGCCTCTAGTTGCCCTCGAGGTGTCGCGTCGCCGCCTGGGCGAGCGGCGCGAAGCGGCCGCGGGCGAGGTCGCGCCAGCGCGCCTGGGCGGTCGCGCCGTCTCCCGAGGCCTCGGCCACGAGCGCGTCGAGGTGGAGCCGCTCCTCCTGATACACGAAGACGAGGTCCCGCCGCGCGGCGCCGGACCGGTCGGCCTCCAGCGCGGCCCCGAGCGCGGCCGCCGCGCCGGACCGATCGCCGCGCGCGTCGGCGAGGAGCGCCAGCGCGTAGAGCGGCTCCGGACGCGATGCGTCGACCGCCCGCGCCGAGTCGAGGTGCGCCTGCGCCGCCGGGAGATAGCCGTCGAGCGCGTAGAGCTCGGCCAGGTTCACGAGCGACGCCTGCTGCTCACGGGCGCCGCCGCGGGCGAGCGCCTCCTCGAACAGCTGCCGCGCGGCGTCGAACCGCTCCTGGACGGCGTAGGTCACCGCCAGGTCGTTGAGCGCGCCCTGCGTATCCGGGTCGGCCGCCAGCGAGGCCTCGAGCGCCGAGCGCGCCTCGCTCAGGCGGCCGGCGCGCAGCTCGGTGGTCGAGGCGGCGGACGGCGCGGCCAGCGAGGCGACGAGCGGCGCGCCCGCCGCGCGCGGCACCGCGGGCTCGACCTCGCCGCCGCAGGCGGCCAGGACGAGGCACAAGGCCGGAATGGCGCGCGACGCACGCATGGGACGGGGCGGTGCTCCTGTTGCAGGCGGTAGCCCGTTCGAGCCACGCGCCGCCTCGCGGTGAGTCTAGCGACCGCTTCCCTGGCGATCAAGAAAGGGGCTCAGAGGGGCTCAGATTCTCCCGGTTTTTCCGCACCCCAGAGGAGAAGCGGTCGACCCCGCCGGGGACGAGGCCGGGAGAAGGGGCAGGCGCGGCGTCCGGATCGCCGTTAGATTGAGATCGGCACCCGGACGCGGCGTGGATCGGCGCGGGCGCGCCATCGAAGTCCCCCCGGACCTCGGCGACGCGGGCGCGGCGAAGGACGGCTCGCGCCCGGGTGCTTTTTCGCGGCCGCGCGCCTAAGATGCCGCCCCCCGTGGCCTTTCCATCGAGCGATGCCGCCCCCAGCCACGCCGCCGCGGCGGTGAAGGACATCCTCCGCGCGCTCGCGGAGCGCCGCTCCGCCGACGTGACCGAGCTCGCTGGCGCCGCCCGCGGCTGGGTGGCGAGGGAGCTGGTCGGCCGCGGGCGCGGGGCGGCGCTCCTTCTCGCGGTCGCACCGGACGAGGACGGCGCGGACGAGCTCGGGCGGGACCTGGCGTTCTTCCTCGGCGCCACCCCCGGCGCGCCGTCGCCGGTGCTGCGCGTGCCCGCCGATCCGGTGCTGCCGTACGACGACCTCTCGCCGGACCGGGGCCTCGAGATGGAGCGGCTGGCGGCCCTGGGCCGGCTGCACCTCTCGCCCTCCTCGGTGAAGGCGGTGGTGGTCTCGGCGCGGGGGCTCGCGCGGCGGATGGTGCCGCGCGCCGTCTTCGAGCGGCACACGGAGCTCCTCGGCAAGGGCGTCACCGTCGATCGGGAGGCGCTCGCCGCCAAGCTCGTCAGCATCGGGTACACCCGCGTGCCGCTGGTCGAGGATCCGGGCACCTTCGCGGTCCGCGGCGGGATCATCGACCTGTGGAGCCCGCTCGACGAGAAGCCGGTCCGGCTGGAGCTTTTCGGAGACGAGATCGAGAGCGCCCGCGGCTTCGATCCCGACGGGCAGAGGACGCTGGGCGCGGTGGACGAGGTGGTGGTCTGCCCGGCGCGCGAGGCGCTCTTCACGGATGAAGCGCGCGAGGCGGCCAAGGCGGCCGTCCGCGACGCGGCGGAGAAGGTGGATCGCCCCACCTCGCGCGTCCGCGAGGTGCTCGACGCGATCGACGCCGGCACGCCCTTCTTCGGCCTGGAGGCGCTGCTGCCGGGCTTCCACCCCGGCGGCCTCGCCACCCTGTTCGAGTACCTGCCGTCGGAGGTGGTCTGCTGGGTGGACGGCGCCGACGCGGTGGCCGGCGCGGTGGCCGACCTCGAGGCGGAGCTCGCCCGCGAGCACGAGGCGACGCTCCGCCGGGACGAGCTGGCGCTGCCGCCGCGGGCGCACTTCCTCACCGGCGCCGAGGCGGAGGCCGCGCTCGCGGCGCGGCCGGTGGTGCGCCGCCACGGCGTGTGGCTCGGCGCGACCGAGCCGCTCCGGTTCGCCTTCGGCGACACGGGCGGTCTGCGCGGCGAGATCGAGGGCGCGCACGGCGACGAGGGCGCCCTGGCGCCGCTGTCGCGGCGGCTCGAGGACTGGCGCAAGCGCGGCCTCGCGGCCGTGGTCGCCTGCTCGACGCGCTCCGCCGCCGATCGGCTGAAGCGGCTCCTCGAGGACCGGCGCATGGCGGCGCGCTGGCACGACGGCCCGCTCCAGGATCCGGCCCAGCTCTACGACCCCGGCGTCCACGCGCACCTCGTCCGGGGGGAGATCAGCGGCGGCTTCGTGGACGCGCCGGCGAGGCTGGCGCTCCTCTCGGACGAGGAGATCTTCGGCCGCCGCGTGAAGAAGCGCGCCCGCGCGACGAAGCTGGAGAACACGTTCGCGGCCGCCTTCCGCGAGCTCAACGAGGGCGACCTCGTCGTCCACGTCGAGCACGGGATCGCGCGCTACCACGGCCTGACGAAGATGCAGATCCGCGGGGTCGAGGGCGACTTCCTCGTCCTCGCCTACGAGGGGGCGGACCGTCTCTACCTGCCGGTCTCGAAGCTGCGCCAGGTCCAGAAGTTCACCGGCGCCACCCCCGAGGCGGTGCGCCTCGACAAGCTGGGCGGCAGCTCGTTCGCGCTGCGCAAGGCGCGCGTCAAGGAGCAGCTCCTCAAGATGGCGGCCGAGCTGCTCGACCTGTACGCCGCCCGCTCGGCCCACCCGGGCTTCGGCTTCAAGGAGCCGGACCAGATCTACCGCGAGTTCGAGGCCGAGTTCCCCTACGAGCCCACCCCCGACCAGGCGAAGGCGATCGAGGACGTCCTCGGCGACATGCGCAAGGACGGGGCGCGCCCGCACCAGGGGCCGATGGATCGCCTCGTGTGCGGCGACGTCGGCTACGGCAAGACCGAGGTGGCGATGCGGGCCGCCATGCTGTCGGTGCTCTCGAAGAAGCAGGTGGCGGTGCTCGTCCCGACGACCGTCCTCGCCGCGCAGCACGAGCGCAACTTCCGCGAGCGCTTCAAGGGTTACCCGGTCCGCATCGAGGCGCTCTCGAGCATGAAGGAGGGCGACCAGATCCGCCCCATGCTGAAGGACCTGGCGGCGGGGAAGGTGGACGTCGTCATCGGCACGCACCGCCTGCTCGCCGCCGACGTCTCGTTCAAGGACCTCGGCCTCATCGTGGTCGACGAGGAGCAGCGCTTCGGCGTGGCGCACAAGGAGCGCCTCAAGAAGCTGCGCAAGCTCGTCGACGTGCTCACGCTCACCGCCACCCCCATCCCGCGCACGCTGCATATGAGCCTCGCCGGCGCGCGCGACCTCTCCATCATCGCCACCCCGCCGGAGGACCGGCGCGCCATCCGCACCTTCGTCATGAAGTTCGACCCGGTGGCGGTGAAGGAGGCGGTGGAGCAGGAGCTCCGCCGCGGCGGGCAGGTCTACTTCGTCCACAACCGCGTGCGCTCGATCGCGGCGATGGAGAAGTTCCTGACCGAGCTCGTGCCCAAGGCGCGGGTGGGCGTCGCGCACGGGCAGATGAGCCACCACAAGCTCGAGCAGGTCATGGGCAAGTTCGTCGAGAAGGAGCTCGACGTGCTGCTCGCCACCTCGATCATCGAGAGCGGCCTCGACATCCCGAGCGCGAACACCATCATCGTGAACCGCGCCGACCACTTCGGCCTGTCGCAGCTCTACCAGATCCGAGGCCGCGTCGGCCGCAGCCGCGAGCGCGCCTACGCCTACCTCCTCGTGCCGGCGCGGCGGCCGGTGACGAAGGACGCGCAGAAGCGGCTCGAGGTGCTGCAGCGCTTCAGCGAGCTCGGCGCCGGCTTCAAGATCGCGAGCCATGACCTCGAGATCCGCGGCGCGGGCAACCTGCTCGGCAAGGACCAGTCCGGTCACATCGAGGCGATCGGCTTCGACCTGTACGCGCAGCTCCTCGACGAGGCGGTGCGCGAGCTGCGCGGCGAGGCGCCGAGGGAGGACATCGACCCGGACGTGCAGCTCCCGCTCCCCGCGTTCATCCCCGACCCGTACATGCCGGACGTCCACCAGCGGCTCTACTTCTACAAGCGCTTCGCCCAGGCCTCCACGGACGAGGAGCTGGACGAGATCCGCGCCGAGATCGTGGACCGCTACGGCGATCCGCCCGACGAGGTGGACGCGCTGCAGGCGGTGATGCAGGTGAAGGTGCGCTTGCGGGCCCTCCGCATCCGCGGGCTCGAGGCGGGGCCGGGCCGGATCGTCTTCACGCTCGGCGACGGCGCCGCGCTCGACGCGTTCCAGCTCGCGAAGCGCGTCCAGGCGAGCCAGGGCGCGCTGCGGCTCACCCCGGACATGAAGCTCGTCGCCCACGTCGGCCCGAACGGCAAGCTGAAGCCGCCCGCGGCGACGAAGGCGGCCGTGAGCGCCCGGCCGTCCGGGGTCGCCGCCAAGGCGGCCCGGGCCCAGGCGGTCCAGGCCGCGATGCAGAAGGCGATCGCGCAGGCGCGCCCCGCGCCCGCCGCCGCCCCGGCCGGCGTCACTCCCGCCCAGGAGGCGGCGCAGGGGCGCGAGCTGCTGCTCGGTGTCCGCACCGTCCTCGAAGACCTGGCGAAGCTCGCGGCGTGACCGTCGTCGCCTCTTAGTTGATCCCCCGTCCGGACTGTGCTTTTTGTTTGCCGGTCCCGCTTCGCCCCCCGCCCGGGTGTTCCGCCGGAAGAAGCCGAGCCGATCACGGGTTGGGGGTAGGATTCGGTTCCTTTTTCCTCACCCTACTCAGGAGCATCGATCATGTTCCGCAGAGCCTCCCTCGTCCTTGCAGCCGCAGCCGCGGTGGCCTGCTCGAAGGGGCCCGCCAAGAAGGGCCCCGTCGTCGCCTCCGGCGGCGGCGTCACGATCACGGCCGACGAGCTGAAGACCCGCCTCGACGAGCAGTCGCCGATGATCCGTGCCAGCTTCCAGAGCGTCGACCGGAAGAAGCAGTTCCTCGACAACATGATCCGGTTCGAGCTGCTGGCGAAGGCGGCCGAGAAGGAGGGCCTCGCCAACGACCCCGACGTCCAGTTCACCATGAAGAAGGTGATGGTCTCGAAGTACTACCAGCGCTTCTTCCAGGACCAGGGCGGCGCGAAGGCCGTGCCCGACGCGGAGTCACAGAAGTACTACGACGAGCACCCGGACGAGTTCCACCGCCCGGCCCGGATCCACCTCGCGCACGTGTTCCTCAAGGCGGAGCAGGGCAGCCCGGAGCGCGCCAAGAAGGCGGCCGAGGCGAAGAAGCTCCTCGCCAAGATCCTCGCCGACGAGAAGAAGAACCCGAGCGCGCTCTCCCTCGCGGCGCGCGAGTCTTCCGAGGACGACGCGACCAAGATGGTCGGCGGCGACCTCGCCATGAAGACCGAGGCCGAGCTCACCCAGGCCTACGGCAAGGCGTTCTCGGAGGCGGCGCTCAAGCTCAAGGACAACGAGACCTCGACCGCGGTGTTGGAGGGCCCGCACGGCTTCCACCTCGTCCGCGCGCTCGGCCGTCAGCCGGAGCTGAACCGCACCTTCGACGAGGTGAAGCCCCAGATCGCGGCGCGGCTCGCGAGCCAGAAGAAGACGAAGGAGTTCGACGAGTTCGTGAAGAAGCTGCGCGACGACGCCCACATCCAGGTGAACGACAAGGAGCTGGAGAAGGTGACCGTCGCGGCCGCGCCGGCGGGCGCCGGGATGGGCGGGATGATGGGCGGCGCTCCCCACGGCGCGATGGGGCCCCGGCCCACGATGGCCGCCCCAGCCCCCGCGCAGCCGGCGCCGGCGGCCGTCCCCGCTCCAGCCAAGAAGTAGGGCGGGGGCTTGTCCCCCGCCGCGGGCGCCAGCACGTTCCGGACCGCACCCATGCCTCGTGGCGCGCTCTTCCTCCTCCTCGCCGCGGCCGGCGCCTTCGCCGGCTGCGGCCGCGGTGGGGGTGCTCGCTCCGCGGCCGGCGGCGCGCCGAAGCCAGTGGCGCTCGTCAACGGCGAGCCCATCTCGGCCGACGCGCTGCGACGCGACCTCGACCACGCCCGGGCGCAGGGCGGCGAGGGTGGCTCGCCCGACGGTGACCTGCGGCGTCGCCTCCTCGACGACGCCGTCGACCGCGCCCTCCTCCTCCAGGAGGCGCGCGCTCACAACATCACCGTGGGCCAGGACCAGGTGGAGCGGATGCTGCTCCGCGTCCGCGGCGAGTACCCCGGCTCGCACTTCGACGATCTCCTCGCGGAGGAGCGCACGAGCGAAGCGGAGCTCAAGGCGCGCCTGCGCGAGCAGCTCACGGTGGAGCGGCTCTTCGCCGAGCAGGTGTTCCCGAAGGCGCAGGTCGACGAGGCCGAGGTGGCGCGGTACTACGCCGAGCACCCGCAGGAGTTCGAGCAGCCGCAGCAGGTGCGGGCCTCACAGATCGTCGTCCGCACGCGAGAGGAGGCGCAGAAGCTCCGCGACGAGGTGCGGCGCCGCCCGCAGTCGTTCGCGGACGTGGCGCGGCGCGCCTCGATCTCGCCCGAGGCGAGCGAGGGCGGTGACCTGGGCTGGTTCGGCAAGGGCTCCGGCATGCCGGAGGTCTTCGACACCTGCTTCGCGCTGCCGCTGCAGACCATCTCCCAGGTGACGGCCTCGCCGTACGGGTTCCACCTCTTCAAGGTGACCGCCCGGCGCCCGGCCCAGCACCGGGCGCTCGACGAGGTGCGGCCAGCCATCCGCGAGCGCCTCGTGCGCGAGCGGCGCGCCCGCGCCCAGGACGAGTACCTCGTCGCCCTCCGCGCCAAGGCCCGCATCGAGATCGACGAGAAGGCGCTCGGCGCGGTCGCGCCCTGAGAGCCTGTGAAGAAACCCCCTCCCATCGCCGAGACGAGCGATCCGCTTCGCATCGCGTCGTTGCTCCTCCCTCACATGGCCTTCTGGCGATGCTCGGTCGTCGCGCCGAGCCGGGCACCCGCGCCGCGCTTCGATGATGCGCGGCGTGGGTGTCGCGCGTCGCTCGCCTGGCTCGTCCGGGGATTCCCTCACAGGCTCCAGTAGCGGCGCCTAGCCGGGCATGATTTAAGGGAGCGCATGGCCGTGATGCCGAGCGAGGGGAGGCCGGCCACGCCCAGGCTGAT
>Ga0182039_10000180_pt1 | contig 33180 bp, 28 predicted proteins | sample sta12Can44000111_FD_125975 | JGI IMG/M metagenome (GOLD analysis project Ga0182039, IMG submission 125975) | Lab enrichment of tropical soil microbial communities from Luquillo Experimental Forest, Puerto Rico - statanox.12C.anox.44.000.111 | ecosystem: Environmental > Terrestrial > Soil >...
AGGTAAATCCCATCACACCGCCGTACGCGCTTTGGCTTTCAAATGGATCCGCATCATCTTCCGACTCTGGCAAGACCACACCACTTATGACGAAGAACGGTACCTGCGGGACCTCCAAAAACGCCACTCTCCTTTGAGCCAAAAAATCCAACTTCAGCCACTCTAACCAGGCCAAGGTCTTTGCTCTGGATACTCCTCGCTCTCAATCCTACTCGAACTCGAATCCATCCGTTTCCCAAAAAGCCGCCCTAAAAAATGTAAATAACCCCAACTTTTTTCTTGCGCAGACCACCTCAGCTACTGCCCTACCGCCGGGTGGCATTTCTCTAACCAAGTATGGTAGGGCGAGCCGCGTTCTCGCTTATTTGCCTACAAGAATGATCTGGCCTTCGGGCTTCATCGAGCCACCGCTCTTCTCGACGCTGATCGCAAACGCAGCGGCTGACTGGACCGGTTGGGTGGGATGGAAGCTCGTCCGGATAAGCCCAACGCTCGGGACTGACAAAACGCCAGCGCTGACCGGGAGAGTTTGGCTGGGATCAATCACCCAAAGCTGGTAATCCTTGCCCGGTGCGGGCGGAGGCAGTTTGTCCAATTGGACCACCCCAGTCCGCCGGTCCGCATCCCAGACGACGATACCGTTGGCTTGCTGGTACTTAGCCACTTGGGCTTTTAGGATAGCAACCTTAACTTCCGAAAGTAGATTCCTTTCCCTCAACGCAGCCAATTCTTTTTGAGAGTCAGCGTCTCTTTGCCTCAAGTCCGCCAGCGTTTGCTCCTGCTCGGCGGCCTTTTGTTTGAGGCCCGAAAGTTTCGCTTGAGCCTCGGCATTTTTCTGATTCAAAGCAGCCAGCTCATTCTCTAATCCAGCGCTTCTTTCGCGGGCCGCAGCAATCCCCTTCTCCGAATCGGCGCTCTTCTGTTGAAGCTGAGCTAAAGCCTTACTTGTTTGCGCGTTAGTCTCCCGAAGAGCAGCTAATTCTTTCGAAAGCCCTTCTCTTATGCGTTCCCGATCCACTCCAAGGAGGATACAAGCGATCGCAAGGCACGCGGCAAGCGCCCAAGGTATAAAATTGAAGGCGGCTATCCTGGACCGTCGCGCCTCGGGAACGGGCCGCACCGGCCCTTTCTCCGCACGCAAGATTCGTTGAGGAATATCAGGAGGAGCGGCCATCGGCTGCACAGAATAGGCTATCGACCCCAAAGTTTCCTCCATCTCGGTCACGAAAGTTTGGAGCTCTGCGTCAGACTCTATCTGAGTGCGAACCGCCTCCATCTGCGAGGGTTCCAGCTCACCGAGCAGATACTGCAACACCAATTCCTGTGTTTGCTCGTCGATCATGTTTCCTCCTGCAGGAAATCCCGCAGTTTCAGAAGGCCTCTGCGGATTCGTGCCTTGATCGTTCCGAGCGGTGCAGTGAGTCGATCAGCTATTTCCTCGTGCGTTAGACCGCCAAAAAAGGCGAGTTCGAGGGCTTCCCGCTGCTCCTGCGGGATCTGTTGGAGAGCCGAACGAACGATTGCGGTTCGTTCGCGAAGTGCAGGCTGCTCGGCGGAAGATTCGTCTCTCTGCTGAACCAACGATTGTTCCGCCCTTTCTCTAAGCCGTTCACTGCGTTGACGAACACGAAGGCGGTCGATAGCCTTGTTCCGGACGATCATCACAGCCCATGCGAACGGAGTACTTCGCGACGGGTCAAACGATCCGGCTCTGCGCCAGATGTAGGTGAAACCTTCCTGCAAGACATCTTCTGCCTCTTTGGCGTCATTCAACATTCGGTAGGCCATCCCGTACAGGGATGAAGAAAGGCGTTGATAGAAAGTCGCAAATGCAGACTCGTCTCCATCAGCGATTCGGCTGATCAAGCTTGCCTCAAACTTGCTCTCTGGATCGTCCGCCAGCCTTGTCATACCTCGCAGCCCGGCCAGGGTCCTAGCTCACGCAATTGCTGCACTCGACGCATGCCCATCGGCTTAGACAACTGCGGCAAGGGGACAGCCCGACCGCGTTTTAAATCAAGAGCTGACAACGAAACGACAATCAAGACCTTTCTCTGGCTAATGCGACCCACATTCGTTCTTGGATGCGCTGCTCCCAACTCGACAGCCTCACCGATCGGAGGACACCGCTTCGCTACTTCCAGGCTAGCAAAAGTGCCCCGCAGAGAATCAAAGCGGCCCCGAATGCTTCGCGGGCACTGATTTTTTCCCGCAGGAACACCATAGCAAGGGCCATTGCTACCACTACACTAAGCTTGTCGATAGGCGCTACCTTTGAAACTTCACCGACTTGGAGCGCTCGAAAATAGCAAAGCCAGGATAGACCAGTTGAGATACCGGACAAAATGAGAAAGAACCAAGTGTGTTTTGCAATGGAACCGAATTCGGCGCCTTTTGTTGTCAAAGCCGCGATCAACCAACTAAAGAAAAGAATCACACTTGTGCGGATTGCCGTCGCAAGATTCGAATTGATGCTGGTCACTCCGATTTTTGCAAAGAGAGCTGTTATCCCCGCAAATAATGCGGAAAGGAGCGCCCAAAATAGCCATTCCATATGCTACGGTTGGCCGCGACGGGTCACATCCTGTCTGCCTGGCGAACCAGAGACCGATAATGGAGCAAAATCTGCCTGATGCTCAAGGCGATGGCAGAAATCTGATTTTCACATGGCGCGCTCTTCGGAGTCCGAATGATGAGGCTGAACGGTTTCGGACAAAGGTGACACAGATTTGCGAAAGAACGGTTTGAATTCTCCGTTTGCGGAAAAATCTGGATCGGATCATTTGCCAGTGGGACAAGTTTTTGGGGTAGTTCCAGGGCTCGCCAGAGGACTTCTGTCGCGATGACACGGCTGGAGACCTGAATCTGGAACCCCGCTATAGGTTCATTGCCGCGCACCGCGATCATCCCATCTAATTCATCCAGGATAAGTTCCCGCTCAAAAAAGCGCACCACCGGATCGGGCGCATCCTGCCAGAAACTTGTGTCAAAGTCAGGTTCGCTCTGCAAAGCCCGGCTTGGATTGGCAAGAGGATAAGCAAAGAGAGCAAAATCCTGAGCAATGAAGGAAGCTAAATCCAGGTCAACCAGAACCTTTGCGATGGAAATGGTGCTGAGAAGATCCGAGGGGCGAATACCGCCGACTAAAGCAAGACGAATTGGGATGCGGCCGGCACGAGGTCCGATGAGCACATAGCTGGGAACGACCCGGCCATCGACGGCTACGGAGCGCCATTTGGAGAGGTTTAGCGATTGATCGGCCAACGCATCAAGGAGCTGGAGGGCCTGGAGGGCGGAATCGGTGTGATAGGTTTGAGGTGGAAGCTCGTCAAACCTTTGAGGTGGAACCTTGTCGAGGGCGGCTGAGTATAAAGCGGCATCCATAGAAATAAGCTGAAATAAGCTGGTGTTGATTGAAACTCAGACGGAACGGAGGAGAAATAGCATCAGGTCCAAAGAAAGTCTACTAAAATAATAGAGATTTAAAGGGGTTCTCAGGGTGGTTTTCCGGGCTTGGTTCGGTCAAAACGAAAGAAATACGGTTCGAGCTTCTCGCGAAAAAAAGACCGAATAGCCAAGAATTCGTGACGAGACTTGCAAGGATTGCAGTTGTTTGCTGAATTATAGTCTAATCAGGTTGCCGGCTTCCCACGGCGACTGCCCTAACCAATACATTATGTGCAAGGAGCTCTGTTATGGCGCGCAGCTATCTCTTAATGCCCTTAATCTTCAACGTCATCCTTGAATCTGAACGCACTGCTGTTACTGTGCGGCGCTTATTTTGAAATATGCGTTTTCCTTTGGCATTAACGTTGAAAATTGCCGGCCACCTCTTGCATCACAAGCTGAGGGGGAGCAAAAGGTTCGCGACGGTTCTTCAACTAGAGCCGCTGCACACCTGTAATTTGACATGCACCGGCTGCGGGAGAATCAGGGAATACTCGACATCTCTTAAAGACGTGATGTTCCTGGAGGATTGCCTTGGAGCCGCAATCGAATGCAATGCGCCCATGGTGTCGATCTGCGGCGGTGAGCCGCTGATTTATCCGCAAATTGAGGCACTGGTCAACGGCTTACTCGATCAGCGACGCATCGTTTACCTCTGCACCAACGGCATGTGGATGCGTCGAAAGATGCGGGATTACCTGGCGCGTTGCTATGCCAAAGCGCCTGACGTCGTCTCGGCGCAGCTGGATCGACTTGCCTCAGAAAAGCTGCTGACGCCCACGGAAGTGGAACAGGTCAAAAGAGGCCCTAAAGACCCGTCGAAACCAGTGATCGCTCCAAATAAATGGATGTATTGGAACGTCCATTTAGATGGTCTGGAGAAGACGCATGACATCATAGTAGAGCGCCAAGGTGTTTTCCAGGAGTGCGTTCTTGCCATGCGCATGGCCAAAATTCTGGGCTTCCAGGTGGCAACGAACACGACCGTCTATCGCGAAACGGACGTGACCGAGATTGAGCATTTGTTTGGATATCTGGCGACTCTGGGCGTAGATGGGCATACGATTTCCCCCGGATACGAATACGACTCGGCAAAGAAGGACATGGCGAAGCGCCTTGGCCTCGATCCGGCAAATTTTTTCCTGACGCGCAGGGCTACGATCGAGAAATTTTCGAAAGCGCCAGAGTGGGGCAAGCGTTATCCGCTCTTTGGCACCCCGGTGTACTTGGAGTTTGTTGCGGGACTCCGCGATCTGAGCTGTTCAGCGTGGGCCATTCCGACGCGTAACATCATGGGTTGGAAAGCTCCGTGCTATTTCATGACCGACGGTCACTACGCCACCTACAAAGAACTGCAGCGAAACGTAGATTGGAGCAAGTACGGGGTGGTGGATGGCGTTGCCAGGGACGTGCGATGCGAGAATTGCATGGTGCAGTGCGGTTACGAGCCCTCAGCAACGATCGGTCTTCAAGGCAAGCCCGGTGACACCTGGAAAAATATTTGGTTCAACTTTGGTCCCCGCCCCCGACCAAAGAATCGTCCGGATCCCAAGATCGTATACAACGGGATCTCGGCAGGTGCAACCAAGCCAAAGCCGGAAGCCACCGTCCTACGTGGCTAACATCAACGGGAGAAGACGGTGAATGACGAGACAGGGGTGCATACACTCCTAAAAGCCGCGATTTACAGGGCACAACAGAATTTAATCAGTCTTCAGGATCCGGATGGATATTGGCTTGGCGAACTCATAGTCGACTCGACGCTGTGTTCCGATTACATCACGTTCATGCATTGGTCCGGGGAGATCGACTTCGAGCTCCAGCAAAAGTGCGTGGACCACATTCTTTCGAGGCGGTTGCCCGATGGGGGCTGGAACATCTATTCGGAGGGTCCTTCTGAAGTCAACGCCTCGGTAAAGGCATATCTCTCGCTCAAACTAGCGGGGTTTTCCCAAAACGATCCGCTGCTCTCGCTGGCACGGGCGAAAATTCATGAACTGGGTGGGATTGAAAGAACGAACACGTACGCCAGACTCTACCTGGCGCTTCTCGGCCAGATCCCGTGGGATGCCGTACCGACGATTCCAGTCGAATTCCTGCTGCTGCCAAGATGGCTACCGGTTAACCTTTACGCGGTTTCCTCCTGGACGCGGGCAATGGTTGTGCCGCTGGCGATCATCAATCATTACAAGCCGACGCGGGCGTTACCGAAAGACAAAGGGATTCAAGAACTCTACCTCGACCCAGGCAAAGTGCCGCGACAAAAAGCGTCGGGGTTGAAGCAGTTTTTCATACTGATCGACCGATGCCTGAAATTCATTGAGGGACGCGGGATTCTCCCCTTAAGGAAGAAGGCTTTGGCGGTTGCCGAAGAGTGGATGATTGAGCGAATCGGGGATGGGTGCAGCGGCTTGGCAGCTATCTACCCGGCCATGTTGAACTCCATGATCGCACTTCGATGCTTGGGGTATCAGCCGAATCATTCCATCTATCGGAAAGCGGAGGCCGATTTTCGTGAACTTTTTGTCGACGATGATCAGGGATTCAGAATTCAGCCCTGTTTTTCTCCGATATGGGACACGGCCATCACGCTCGTCGCGCTTGCACGCTCAGGGATTGGCGCGTCGCATCCCTGCTCGCAGAGCGCGGTTCGATGGCTGCTTTCGCAGGAAGTGCGAATCGCAGGGGACTGGGTCGCGAATAATCCAGCCCCGGAACCGACCGGATGGTGCTTTGAATTTAACAATCCTTTTTGTCCGGACGTGGACGACACGGCGATGGTATTACTCGCGTTGTACACGGCTGGGTACCGCGAAGACTCGGGGCTATACGATCGCGTTGTTCGCTGGCTTTTGAGCTTTCAGAACAGGGATGGCGGCTGGGCTGCGTTCGACAAGGATGTGCAGAACCCCCTGCTCGAAAACGTCCCATTTGCTGACCATAACGCGATTTTGGATCCGAGCTGTTGCGATGTGACCGCTCGTGTTCTTGAGATCCTGGGACATCTAGGGTTTCGCCGCTCGCATCCTGCAATTCGCAGAGCCGTCCATTTCCTGCAAGAAAAACAGGAGACAGATGGTGCATGGTATGGACGCTGGGGCGTCAATTATATCTATGGCACCTCGCAGGTGTTGCGTGGGCTTCTGACCATTGGCGTGGATATGGCTGAACCCTGGGTTCAGCGGGGCCTGGATTGGCTGGAAAGGCACCAGAACGAAGATGGTGGATGGGGTGAGACGGTTGCATCGTACGACGATCCGAAGTTGCGCGGGCAAGGAGTAAGCACCCCGTCACAAACGGCATGGGCCGTGCTTGGGCTCTGTGCATTTCGGCGAACTCGCCTCAAGAGTATTGACAAGGGCATCCGCTATTTGATCAAGACGCAAAACCCCGATGGCTCCTGGAGTGAAACGCTGATCACCGGAACCGGTTTCCCACGAGTCTTTTATCTCAAGTACGACATGTATCGCAATAATTGGCCGCTTTTGGCTTTGGCGCGATACGCAGGCGAAGTGTCAGTGAACTGGCCTCAAACCGCGATCGTTTCCAGGAGCGTGAATGTCGTTCTCGATAGGCCCGAGCCAGATCCCGAGGCCGCATTCTCCTCCTTGATTTCCGGCTTCAGTTCTCTTCCAGTATTTGTGCTGCTGAAAGATTTCCTGACGAAGCTCAATCATGGATAAGCCAAAAATTCTGGTAGCGGATCCGATCTCGTCGAAGGGTGTTGAGCTGCTGCGTAGCGGGGGAGAGCTTCTTGTCGAGGTCAAGACGGGCCTAACGGAGAAAGATCTGGTGGGGATCGTGGGCGAATATTCGGCGATCGTAGTGCGATCTCAGACAAGAATAACCTCGCGCGTCATTGACGCGGCGAAAAAATTGAAGGTGGTCGGACGCGCCGGCGTGGGCGTAGATAATGTGGACGTGGAGGCAGCCACCCGGCGCGGGGTCATCGTGATGAACACGCCAGGGGGCAACACGGTCTCGACGGCCGAACACGCGTTTTCCTTGCTCGTCTCGATCGCGCGCAATATCCCGCAGGCCCATAGCAGCGTGAAGGCAGGGCAATGGGACCGCAAGAGCTACGAAGGAGTCGAGCTGTATGGGAAAACCATCGGGATCGTAGGGATGGGAAGAATCGGAACCGAAATCGCGCGGCGGGCAATTGCTTTTGGCATGAGACCCATCGCTTACGATCCGTATCTATCCCCGAGCCGGGCGCGCTCGCTTCAGGTTGAGCTGTACGACGATCTTGATGATGTGCTTTCACGCGCAGACTTTCTGACGCTGCACATCCCTCTCACGAAGGAGACCGCGCACCTGATCAATTCAGATCGAATGGGGAAAATGAAAAAGGGAATAAGGATCGTCAATTGCGCCCGAGGCGGGCTCATTGACGAAGCCGCGCTGTTCGAGGCGCTCAAATCGGGCCATATCGCGGCTGCAGCGCTTGATGTTTATGAGACTGAACCACCGCCAGCGGATTTTCCTCTGCGAGCACTGCCCAATATTGTTTTTACTCCCCATTTGGCGGCTTCGACTGCCGAAGCCCAAGAGAGTGTCGGCTTTGAAATTAGCGAATCGATTCGCTCGGTTTTCCTGGGCGGAGTCATTAGAAACGCGGTTAACGTTCCCAACATTGACGCGAAAACACTGGAAGTTATTGGTCCCTATCTGGATTTCGGCGAAAAGTTGGGCCGGTTTTTGCGGCAGGTTGCACCTAAGCGCTGTGAGACTCTGACGATCAACTACAGCGGTAAAGTCAACGACGTCGAGACAAGCCCAATTTCAAGATATGTTTTGAGGGGTTTCCTGGAAGAAGCCGGCGGACAAGAAGTCAACCCTGTTAATGCCACATCACTCGCACGGATACTTGGATTGAAAACTATCGAGACCAAAGAGGGCGCCATTGGAGAGTTTACGGATCTGGTTGAACTTGAGGCGAGCGGCCAGGGTGAAACGGTCTCGGTTGCGGGCACGTTTATCGGCTCTTCGCCTAGAATTGTCAGAATCAATGGGCGCCACGTCGAGGCTCGGCCAAAAGGCGTCTTGTTGTTACTGGAAAATAATGACGTCCCTGGAATCGTAGGTCAAATTGGCACCGTGCTCGGAATGCACGGAGTGAATATCGCGAACATGTCCTTGAGCCGCGACCATCGCGGAGGCGAGGTTCTCACGGTTCTGAACCTCGATTCCGCGCCTGATGAGTCGATTCTGTCGGCGATCCTGACGAATACGAATATTAAGACCGCCCGCGTTGTCCGCCTGTAGCGAGCGGGTTCGCGTTTCATACCGCCAAGACCTAGGGATCTTATGGTCGAGTTGGGACCAAGCGCCGATTGGGTGAAGCGACTTCGCTATTCTGGAGATGATAGCTTTTGCATACGAAGCGTTGATCGCGCCACTTTTGCTTCTCCTGTGGCCGTCCGTCTGCATTTCGCAACCGGCAACCGGCGATAGCTATTCCGCAGAACGCAAAAAGATGGTGGAGGAACAGCTTGCTGCCCCAGGACGGGACATCAAGAACAGTCGAGTCCTGGAGGCCATGGGTACGGTGCCACGCCACGAGTTTGTGCCGGAAGCCGAACGCAACTTTGCCTATTGGGACGGTCCCCTGCCGATCGGCTACGGCCAGACAATTTCCCAGCCATATGTCGTGGCATTCATGACTGAACAGATTGACCCCAAGCCCACTGACCGCGTGTTGGAGATCGGCACGGGGTCCGGTTACCAGGCTGCCGTGCTATCCCGGTTGGTGGCAGAGGTTTACACCATTGAGATCATTGAGCCTTTGGCAAAACGGGCCGAGGCCGATTTGAAGCGGCTCGGATACAATAATGTCCAAGTCCTCGCCGGGGACGGCTACCAGGGCTGGCCGGCTCATGCGCCGTTCGACGCCATCATTGTGACCTGTGCTCCAGACCAGATTCCGCAACCGCTCGTTGAACAGTTGCGAGACGGTGGCCGAATGATCATCCCAGTCGGTCCCCTGGAAAACCAGCAGCTTTATCTTTTGCGAAAGCACGGCACAAAGGTTGAGCAACAAGCCATTTTACCTGTGCGTTTTGTTCCGATGAAAAGAGCGAAATAGACGCCTTGTCAGCGAGGTCGGCTCGTAATCGCAGTGTTCGCTCCCGAGTAGGTTGATAAGCGCGGCGCCGCCTGGATCGCGCGCCGAATGGCCATCGGGTAGCCCCGAATCGCTTCATAGTCGCCTTTCACGCTTACCGAAGCCGATGTCCCGCCATTTGCGCATGGCAGAGACATGTTCCCGATGAGAATAAACCCACCATCGAAACCTTGGTCCGCCATGGTTCCTACGACGACTTTGGCGTCTTTGACAATCGAAATCCCGACGGTTCCAAATGTCTTGCGGCTCGCACTGGAATTCAGACGTAACGCTGTCCACGCTATAATGGGAGGCAAAAGCGCCAGACCGCGCATGGCCTGGTAGCTTTGCGTGCAACGGTTGCGCGCGTCCACAATCAGTTGATTAAAGCTGCGTAGATACGCCGCAAACCCGCAGCGATCCATGTAGTCAGCCGGACATATCGCGACGAGATCTACGCCTCGTGCGACGATTTTGTTGGGGGGCACATCCACTGCAGTGGCAAATTTTGCTCCCTGAAATTCCGGCTGATGCGCAAGACACCATAGGAACAGGGCGCCAAGAGGAAGGGCTTCGATCCCTTCTTCTGCGAGCTGCTTCTTCAAATCTTCGCGTATTCGAAGAAATGGCGAAAAATCAATATAGTCGGTTAACAGCTGCAGTCGCCGTTCTTGCGTCCCCGCATAGCAGGGCAGTATCTTCGGCGGAACACCGGTGTCATTTGGAAACAGCACACCAGGCACACTTCCCCATGCGTTCTCCAGGCGCGTAAGAAGCTCCTGGATAGGTACACCGTCTCCACCGGTGTGATGGACCTGCATCCAGATATCTGTTGCCTTGTCTGACGCCCGTCGGCAGACGATGTTCAGAAAACCAGCCCCAACGATCCGCCGAATCCGGAAATCCGGAGGGTCAAAACGCTTGGCCGGATCCATCGTTCCTGTTTCAAATGAAACGCAGGAGCCGTTCAGAATTCGCTTCGCGTACGCAGATGCCAGTGGTCGAGCGGCAGCCGGTTTGCTGACGCTGATACATCCTTTCATTACCTTGCGGATGAAAACTCTGATTCGCGAATGTTCCGGCAGCTGCCGGGTCCGATTGTATTCGCCAACGATGAGGAAGTCTATTTCGCGACGATCGGATGCTTTGATCGCGATAGGATGACGATCATCAAGGAAGGGAGCAATTCTCCGGAGTTCTCCCGAGGGCGAGAAGTAGGCGACGACAAGATCGCCAAATGGATTGGCCACTCGATATGAACAAAAACGATGGTGTCTAAGCGTGAAATGAGCAATGGGTTCCGTCTGAAGAAATCGCGCGAGCCGTTCCGCAATGCGTTGCCGTTCTTCGTCCCCTGAAAGTTGTTTGTCCGCCCCATACTGGATAGCGCGTAACGCAAACGCGCTAAGTCCGAACTTGCTTGCCTCTGATCGAAGCCCCACACCGACCGTGCGCCGCCACGGATCAGGTTCGGGGCATAATCTCAATTTGATTAGCAAGATGGAAATCAGGAAGGAAATTGAGCTGATGACTTTCAAAAAGAAGAGGCTCCACTTTTTCATGGATCCGGGAACGGGCTTTTATTCGGAATACGGTTCAGGGCTGGAAGCGGATGCGGCCAAAACCGGAAAGGCGATTTGCTTTTGTGGAGCTGGTCGTGGAAACTACTGATTGGCAAAGGCTTAAACCTCTAGATAGCTCTGGACTGGTAGGATCGCATCTCCGGGCCGACCGGCTCGCTGCTCCCAACCCGACCTCGATACCCTTAAACCTCGCCGGTCTGAGGCGCGGCCCCGCTAGATCTTAAGCGGTTCAAATGGCAGGCGATGCGCTTCCGCAACAGCTTTGTTCCGGATTTTTCCATCCATGACGTTCACTCCACTTGCAATGGCGGGCTCCTTTTTGATCGCTCCTTCAACGCCGCCTTGAGCCAGGAACTCGACAAATGCCGCTGTTACATTTGTAAGGGCCTGTGTCGCGGTCCGGGCGTAAGCACCCGGCATGTTGGCAACGCAATAGTGGGTAATCCCCTCCTCCACATAAACCGGGTCGTGATGTGTCGTTGGGCGCGAGGTTTCACAACAGCCCCCCTGGTCAATGGCAATGTCAACGAGCACACTTCCGGGCTTCATTAGCCTTAGCATCCCCCTAGTGATCAATCGGGGCGCTCTAGCTCCCGGCTCCAGCACTGCCCCGATCAATAGATCGGTTCTAGGTAACATTTCCAGAAGATGTTGCTCACTTGAGTAAAGGGTATGCGCTGTATGCATCGTAATATCGAGGAATCGCATCCGCTCGACATCGACCTCGAGTATCGTGACGTTCGCTCCAAGTCCCGCAGCCATTCGCGCGGCATTGACTCCCGAGGTACCTCCGCCGATAACGATCACATTTCCCGGAAGAACTCCTGGGACACCTCCAAGCAACACACCAGTTCCGCCGCGATGCTTTGCCAGGAAGTATCCGCCCACAATTATCGACATCCGGCCCGCGATCTCACTCATTGGTTCCAATAATGGCAAGCGCCGGTTTACTTCGACGGTCTCATAGGCGATCGCGGTGACACCTGAATCCATCAACGCCTGCGTCAGTTCACTTGAAACGGCAAGATGGAGATAGGTGAACAAGATCTGGTTCTTGCGCAGCAGCGGGTATTCGGATGGCAAAGGTTCCTTCACCTTCACTACCAATTCCGCTCGTTCAAAAATTTGTGCATGATCCGAAGAGAGAATCGCGCCCGCCTGCTCGTATTCCCGGTCCGGATATCCTGCGCCCGTTCCCGCGTCGCGTTCAACGTAAACCTGGTGGCCCAGTCTGCTGAGCTGATAAACAACCGATGGCAGGACAGCCACCCGATGTTCCTGCTCCTTCAATTCCTTGGGAACACCAATGCGCATGCCGCCTTATAGGAATGCCTCGCATCGGTTGCAAGCACGGAGTTTGAACCGCGAAGCGAGGATTTTAGTTCAAGGAAGGATCATCCGGTGCCATCGCAAGCAAGTAATAAGCTGGGCCGAAATTTCTCATCAACTCAACCCATGTGTGTTCGTTGGTCACCCCGTTGAGAAGAGACTCTGTCGCCGGATGAATGATCCAGGCGCTCTGCTGAAGTTCCGCTTCGAGTTGGCCTCCCGTCCAACCGGCATAACCAACGAAGGCGCGAAGGGATTTCGGGGTACCGCTCAGCATGCCCTCGGGAAAATTTGATGACAGTTGCGAATGAAATGTCATTTTTGCCTCGCCACCAGTCCAGTCAAAGGAAACGATCGTCAACTCGTGTGTGCCAACCGGCCCTCCGAAATAGACGGGAATCTTCTCGAGGGAATTCAAGCCAAGGTCCGGAAGAAAATCTGTCAGATTCTTATTTGTCGGCCGATTGATAACCAGTCCGTGAGCACCTTCTTCGCGATCATGGGAAGAGAGAAACAACACCGTACGCCGAAAATTCGGGTCACGTAGATTTGGATGTGCAACAAGAAGTTGCCCGGTCAAATTGGGGATATCACTGCGGAAAGGGCGCACAATAAGAATCTAGGAAGCGATCACTTGCTGTTCAAGGGGAGAGTCAGTATTTGTCCTGGAGGTTCAGCGAATGTTTAACATACGATCCAAACTGATTATAGCGGATCGGGAATTTGAATCCCGGCTCTTGCTTGGCACGGGAAAATTCGCGAGCAACGCGCTCATGGAACGCGCTCTGGAGGCTAGCGGAACGCAGATCGTTACCGTGGCTTTGCGCAGGGCCGATCTGTCAGGTGGCCACGACCCTTTCGCGGACATCCTGGATCACATCGATGCGGACCGTTACTTGTTACTTCCCAATACGAGCGGCGCAATGACTGCTGAAGAAGCTGTTCGCCTGGCGCGGCTTGCAGCTTCCGCAGGATTGCCTAAATGGGTAAAACTCGAAATTCATCCCGACCCGCATTATCTGCTGCCCGATCCGATTGAAACACTCAAAGCGGCTGAACAGTTGGTTCGCGACGGTTTTGTCGTTTTACCCTACATTAACGCTGACCCCGTCCTGGCGAAGCGGTTGCAGGAGGCGGGCACGGCGACGGTGATGCCACTAGGGTCTCCGATCGGAAGCAATCGCGGTATTCAAACGAAAGATCAGATAAGGATCATTATCGACCAAGCCACGGTACCGGTCGTAGTCGACGCGGGTTTGGGAGTGCCGAGTCACGCCGCTGAAGCGATGGAACTCGGCGCCGATGCGGTGTTAGTCAACACGGCAATAGCGGTTGCGTCAGACCCGGAGCGGATGGCGCGGGCCTTTAAGCTGGCGGTGGAAGCGGGGCGCGCCGCGTATGAGATGGGCCTGCCAGAACCCCATGCAGAAGCCGTTGCAACTAGCCCACTTAGCGCGTTTTTTAGGGATTCTATGTGAATATACTGGAAGTTGAGCATCTCAGCGTTTGGTTTCCTCGAAAGTCCCCCTTTTTGCGGCGCACGACAGGATATGTCAAAGCCGTAACAGATGTTTCTTTCCGTATTCTACCTGGAAAGACTGTTGGACTGGTCGGCGAAAGCGGAAGCGGGAAAACGACCGTGGGACTGGCCATTTTGAATCTCGTGCAGGTCACAAGCGGAAGGATTTCCTTCGGTGGACAGGAAATCACAAGGTTGCCGGATGCGCGATTCCGGCCGATACGTCGCCAGATTCAGATGATTTTCCAAGATCCGTTCGGTTCACTTAATCCGCGTTGGAGCGTTCTGCGGATCGTCAGCGAACCTCTACAAGTGCATTTTCCAATCCTCAATCGGTCCGAGCGGGAAGAAAGGACAGCGGACCTGCTGCGAAAAGTCGGGCTGAAACCCGAACTGCGCCATCGATTTCCGCATGAGTTCAGCGGAGGACAACGCCAAAGAATAGGGATTGCTCGAGCCTTAGCTGTTGAACCGGTGCTGATTGTTTGCGACGAACCGGTGAGCGCTCTTGACGTGAGCGTGCAGGCCCAGATCATCAATTTGCTTCAGGATCTTCAAGAGGAGATGGGTATTTCGTATCTTTTCATTGCCCATGATCTTGCGGTCGTGGAACATATTAGTGATGACGTGCTGGTGATGTATCGCGGAGAAATCGTCGAATCGGCGCCTGCCGAAAAGATCTATAGGGCACCGGAAAACGAGTACACCCGGAACTTGCTGGCAAGCGTTCCTACTCTGGAGTAATAAGCAGTCCTGGAAAGGGTGCATGAATTCCATCCTCCGTAAGTTTCTTGGCATGAACTGGTTGCTGGTTGCGCTAGCTATCGGCCTTTCCGTTTTCGGCGTCATGGCTGTTTACAGCGCAACGCACATGCGGGAAGAGGTTTACCTGACGGAGATGTGGCGGCGCCAGATCATCTGGCTGGCAATCGGGATCGTGATCTTTTTCGCGACTGCCCTTGTCGATTATCGGGCCTGGATGAGTAACGTTTCGGTTCCCCTGATCATGTATCTCGGAGGCCTGGGATTTCTTGCTCTGACCCATTTTATTGGCAGAACGACCTACGGCGCTCGAAGCTGGCTGGACATCGGCCCGCTCAGCTTTCAACCAGCGCAGCTGGCCGTTATCTCCACGTTACTTCTTATTTCGTGGTTGCTCGCAAACACCGAGAACTGGGTCGGTTTCTGGCCGACGATCGGAAGAATACTGAGCTGTGGCGCGATTATCGCTCCACCCTGGATTTTTATTCTGATCCAACCGGATCTCGGGGAATGCCTTGTGTGGATCCCTGCCGTTTTAGCGCTGCTCTACGTCGGCCGCGTTCCCAAACGCTACCTGCTGGTCATGATCATCGCCGGCATTGCACTGCTTCCCGTAGTAGCGAACTTCGGTCTGAAAAATTACCAGCGCGAGCGTCTGACCACGTTTCTGAATCCTGATTACGATCCGCAGGGAGCAGGATGGACCATTAACCAATCGTTGATCGCGATCGGATCCGGAGGCTTCTACGGCAAAGGCTTTAACGCTCCAAACACCCAGGTACAACTAGGCTTTCTGCCCTCGACAATCGTGCATACTGACTTCATTTTCGCCGCCATCGGGGAGCAACTTGGCTTCGTCGGAACACTGGCTTTGGTTACAGCATTTGCAGCGCTGCTTCTCACCGGCCTGCTAATTGCTGCATCGGCGACGGATGATCTAGGCAGATTGGTCGTTGTCGGAGTCATTACCCTGTTGTTCACGCATATCTATATGAACATTGGAATGACGATCTCGATTACGCCGATCACCGGTGTGCCTCTTCCCCTTATCAGCTACGGAGGCTCTTTTCTGGTGCTCGTACTCTTTTCGTTAGGTATTCTGGAGAGCATCTGGATCCACCGAAAAATTCACATCGGAAAATCGAGATTGTCGCATTGACGATGCGTTCCCTGGCTGGTTAGCCGCCTACAGCCTGATATTTCCGCAAGCCACCTCGCCACAAAGCAGTTGCGCCCAGATAAATCAATAGAACCCAGGACGCTTGGATCAAGATGCCATGCGCGAGTTCCCTGCCTTTCACTTGTTCCATGAAAATTGAGATCGGGAAGTAGAGCTCATAGGGGAATGGCAAAAGTCTCAGAATACCCTGTACTCCTTCCGGCATGAAAGAGATCGGAAACATGTGTCCGCTTAAAAAATACTCGAAGGAGTAGATGATAAAAACGACAGTCGAGATCTCAAGCATCCAGAAAGCCAGCAACGCGACCGAATAAGAAATCAGGAACTGCAACATCGCAGCGAGAATGACACTGACGATCGTCCAGGCCCAAGTGACCCAGGACGACGGCCACGCAATATAGGTGTGAAACGCCAAAAAGATAACCACCAGCACCGGTAAAGTAACAACGGTGTAGAGCAGCCGATTGCTCGCAAAGAGGCTAAGGCGATACAGCAGATAGTTCATTGGCTTCACGAGAAACGCGCTCATCTGCCCCTCCCGGATATCCGTTGCTACCTGCCACTCGTCATCGGCCGGAGTAATCAGGCTGTCCAAAACCAATACCAGCAAGAAATAGAAAACTATCGAGGCATAGTCGAAGTTGTTGATGGTCCCGCCCTTAGCCTCGAAAATCGCGCCCCAGATGAAGATAGTTCCAATTAATGGGAAAAGCCCGAAAAGCGCTCGAAGAAAAAAGTTCCATCGGTAGACGAACGTGTTTTGGAGCCCGATACCGAACACCTTCAGGTATTTTCTCATCGAATGGAACCGATGACCGGCAAGCCGGCCGCGACGGAGGCGTCAGGGCGGCGAGTCAATAGATCTTGATGTAAGCCTTCTCCCTGAGACTATCGATCCATTTCTGGGTGGCTTTCTGGCGCTGAACCTCTTCAAGCTTCTTCTGGATGCCATCCCTCACTTCGGGCAAAGGTATAAAGCTCGACGTCTTCTTGCTCTCGCAGTAGAGGATGTAAAAAGAGTCTCCGATTTGAACTACCTGGCTGACTTGCCCCGGTGAAAGACTAAACGCAACGTCTGTAAGCTGCTGATTCAAAGTCTTGCGATCGATCATTCCCCAATCACCGCCGGATTCCGCGGTCCCATCCATCGAATAGGTCTTCGCCATTGTGGCGAAATCTGCGCCTCCCTTAACTTTATCGCGGATCTCCTCAGCCATTTTCCTGGTGGAATCGCCCGAGTTGGCGTCCAACGGATCGGCATTGAGAACGATCATTCGTAACTTCAATTGTTCGGGGGTTGCAAACTCCGGTTTGTTGGCTTCGTAATATGCCTGAACCTGCTGCGGTGTCGTGCTGAAGGTTCCTTTGACATTGCCCTGACGCATTGCGCCGACAATTACTTTATCGCGTTGTATCTCGCGGAACTTATCGATCGAATAACCCTGGGCGTTCAGCGTCCGAAGAAACGCCTGCCGGTCACCCGCAAATTCCTCTCGTATAATGTTTTGCATCTGGTCGTCGATCACGTACTCCGGAATCGTGAATTTTTTCTTCTTGAATTCCTGAAGGATCAGCTGCCGATCAATTAGATCGTTCAACGCGGCCAGACGCGCCTCTTTGATTTTCTCAACCAATTCCACTCCGGTAGACTGCTCTCGCAGCGTCCGTTCTCGAGGACCTGAGACTTCCTGGACCTGCGAAAAGGTAATCACGTCGCCATTCACGACGGCAGCTACTCCATCGATAACCTCAGGCTGAGCGGCCGGAGCCGCCGGAGTGTCCGAAGCGCCGGAAGCGCCGGGTACAAGGAAAGCCATAGACAAAAACAGAAACGGCAACAATTTCGAGGGCGTGAGCATTGTCAGGAAAGTCGACTTAAAAGAGATAACAAGCTGGGAAGCGTATTTTCGGCTTTGCCCGAAGTCAAGCGAGGAAACCGGTCGCCGATCAACAGGTAGTCTCCGCCCCTGATCAGCATCACTTTGGATTCCTTCACCTCAATCGATGTGACCTTTGCGCGAGCCGCCACAAGCCTCACTTCATTCACTAAAAGAAGGTTGCGTACGGCGGTGGGGTGCGGACCAAATCGATCGCGCCACTCAACTCCCAGTTCCCGTAGAGCCTCCTTCGACTGCACCTGGGCAAGTTTTTTGTAGGCTTGAATCCGCAATTGAGGCAGCGCCATGTAGTCCGCCGGGATAAATGCGGGCTGCAGATGGCCTTTTGAGCTCAGATATTCGGCTTCATTGGTCGAGACAAAATCGAGCCGTAACGCCACCTCGGGTGGCACCTTCGCACGCATTCCCTTCAGTTTGGCGACGGCCTGGTGCAACAACTGGCAATACAAATCGAATCCGATATTGACGATATGTCCGCTTTGCGCCGTTCCAAGGAGGTTCCCTGCTCCGCGGATCTCCAGGTCCCGCATCGCAATCTTAAAACCCGCACCCAAACCTGAATATTGCTTAATCGCGTTAATTCGCCTCCGAGCCGCCCCGATAGTCATCATTTCTCTCGGCAAAAGAAGGTAGGCATAAGCCTTGTGCTGAGCCCTTCCGACACGCCCGCGAAGCTGATACAGATCGGCAAGACCAAATCGATCCGCTCTGTCGATGATGATGGTATTAGCATTTGGTATGTCCAAACCGCTCTCGATGATTGTCGTGGAAACCAAAACATCGGTTGTGCCACCGACGAAACGCTGCATTACGTCCTCCAACTCCTGTTCGTCCATCTGGCCATGGCCAACGTCGACCCGCGCACCGGGACAAAGGAGCTGAATACGTTTTCGAACCCGTTCGATCGACACTACTCGATTGTGTAAGAAATAGACCTGGCCGTTGCGATGCCGTTCGCGTTGAATCGCGTCGCGTATGACTCGCTCGTCGTAAGCGCAAACCACGGTCTCGATGGGCAGTCGATTGGGTGGAGGCGTCTCGATAATTGACATGTCCTTTGCGCCAGCCAGGGAGAGGTAAAGCGTTCTGGGAATCGGTGTCGCTGAGAGAGTCAACACATCGATCAACTTGAATTGCTCTTTGAACCGCTCCTTGTGTTTCACTCCAAATCGCTGCTCCTCATCAATTATCACAAGGCCAAGGTTCTTGAACTGGATATCGCCCGAAATCAGCCGGTGCGTGCCAATAACAATGTCAATTGACCCGTCTCGTAGTCCCTGAATCGTTTCTCGCATTTCGCGTTGAGATAAGAAGCGGCTCAACATGGCAACGCGAAGCGGATAGTCAGACATTCGTTCTCGAAAGGTATTGTAGTGCTGTTGTGCGAGTACGGTGGTCGGTACGAGCATCGCCACTTGCTTACCGCTCATCACCGCTTTAAAGGCGCTCCGTATGGCAACTTCGGTCTTTCCGAAACCGACATCACCGCAGATTAGCCGGTCCATGGGGCGCTCCGACTCCATATCCTTTTTTGTCTCCTGGATCGCCCTCAGCTGATCGCCCGTTTCCTTGTAGAGAAAGGACGTTTCGAACTCATTTTGCCATTTCGTATCGCTCGGGTACGCAAAAGCTGAGCGCGAATTGCGCTCGGCCTGGATGCTGAGGAGCTTTGCGGCATAATCGAAAACCGCTGTCTCTGCGGCCTTCTTTGCCCTGCTCCAGCGGCCATCGCCCAGGGTGCTGAGTGGCGGCAGCCGTTTCCCGACGCCAACATAGCGCGAAATCAAAAAAGCCTGCTCGAATGGCACGTAAAGCCGCGCTTGATTGGCGAACTCTAGAACAACAACTTCCTGGATCGTGCCATTTTGCTCCAATTTTCGGATGTCACAATACCGGCCAATTCCGTGCTCAAGATGCACGACAAGATCTCCCTCAGCGATTTCCGAGAAGTCTATCGGCGCTCTTGCTCCTCTCAGTCGTGACCGACGCAAAGCGAGGCGGCGAGCGCTCGGACTCTGATAACGACCAAAAATTTCCGCGTCACAGAGCACAGCCAGTTTCGCGCAAGGGAAAAAGAAGCCTTGGGTTAGCGATCCGATAAGGAACTGGATCTTGCTAACGTCGAGTTCATTGTCGCTGAACACATCACTCAACCGCTCGACCTCTCCTTCATTGTGGCAAATAGCGAAGATACGCCACCCCTGCCCGATCCAATTGCGCACTTCATCAAGCGCTCTTTCGCGTTTGGTCTCTTCAATGAGAAAGTCGCCAGCTTCGAAGCCCTGGAATTCGGTTTCGAAGAAGGCCGTTCGATAGTCTTCGATTCCCTCACCCGCTCTGGCGCCCGACGTGATAGAAACATCCAGGTCGCCAGCCGCGAGTTCAATGCCGATCGTCAAATCCCCCTTTCGTATGTATTCCCTGAGGCTCACCGTCGAATGATCTGTATCACCGATGAGTATTTCGCACCGATCCAGCGTTTGGATCGATGTCTGATCATCCAGATCGAACTCGCGAATTGAATCAATGTTCTGGTCGAAGAGCTCAATCCGCACAGGCAAGGAGTGTTGCCAGGAGAAAATATCGATGATACCGCCGCGCACCGCCACCTGTCCACGAGCTGTGACCTGGGTATTCCTTTGATAGCCGTTGTTCAAAAGAGATTCGATCAGCGCTTCACGATCGATCTGATCATTGCACCTCAGCATGACCGTCTGTCTTCGGAGCACATCGGAAACCGGCACCTGATCTTCGAGCGAAGCGGCCGTGACAACAACAATGGTGCGTCTTTGCTCTGCGAGCTGTTTTAAAACCTCAAGGCGCTCGGCAACAATCTCCGGATCAGGAATCGCGCCTTCTACCGGCGGCATTTCCAGCTCCGAGAAAAAGAGCGCCGGAACCTCCCAATTCAACAATCCATTGAAAACGCTTTCTTGCCGACGCACGTCAGGGCACACGATCCAGCACGATCTTGAAGCATGGTGTCCTACTACACACGCGGCGGCAAATGCCTGAGCCCCCTCGCAAACGTGCTCCAGATTTACGCACCCTTTCTTTCGGAGGAGTTCAATCAATTCCTGCGAGGTGCGTATGGAATAAACAATCTCTCCAAGTCGCTGCATTGTACACGGCGCAGCGGGAGGGGATCATGTCCCGCTACTGGAAATTTAATTCCTTTGTAATGCCGTAACGTTCTATGCGCTTCCGCAACGTTGCACGAGTCACTCCCAAAAGCTTAGCCGCTTTCACCTGATTGCCCTTGGTCCGCTTCATTGCAAATAAGGTGAATTCTCGCTCCAGCCACGGAAGCAACTGCAGACCATGGTCGTTGGACGCTGCGTCGAGCAAGGTCTCCACCGCAACTTCCAACGTTGGTCTTCCCGGATTTGCGTGGACGGTCACTGCCAACTGCTGCTCCACCTCGTCGGTCCCCTGCTGAGTTGCGACGCCGAGCGGAATATCCTTCGGCAGCACTACGTCGCTCGTCGCGAGAACGCACGCGCGCTGGATTGTGTTTTCCAATTCACGCACGTTGCCGGGCCAGGGATAGTCTTCCATTAATTTAACGCCTTCCTCCGATAGCTTAAGCTGAGGAAGATGCTTCTGTGTCGCGATCTTCTTCAAAAAATACTCAGCCAACAGCCGGATATCTTCTCTCCGCTGGCGAAGAGGAGGCAGATGAATCCGGACAACATTCAGTCGATAAAAGAGATCCTCGCGAAAGTGCTTCTTGGCAACCTCATGCTCCAGAGTCTTATTCGTCGCAGCAATAATTCGGACATCCGTTTTGATCGTGGCGTTCCCGCCGACACGCGAAAATTCTCCCTCCTGGAGGACCCGCAATATTTTGCCTTGGACTGCCGATGGCATATCCCCAATTTCATCCAGAAAAAGCGTGCCTCCGTCACTTTGTTCGAATCGCCCGATCCGTTGTGATGAAGCTCCAGTGAATGCGCCCTTTTCATGACCGAACAATTCGCTTTCCAGCAGATTTTCCGGGATCGCGGAGCAATTAATCGCTATAAACGCCTGTGCGCTGCGATTGCTATAGTGATGAATCGCTCGCGCAACCAATTCCTTGCCGGATCCGCTCTCTCCGGTAATCATTACGGGCGCGTCGCTGTGCGAAACACGTCCGATCATTTTGAACACCTGCTGCATTGCCTGAGATTGGCCGACAAGGCTGTCCTGATATTGTTCGACGGTTAACTGCGGCTTGAATGCTGTCGCGGAACGCATTTCCGCCTGAGCCGTAAGCGCAGCGTCAACGACCGGTTTGAGATTAAACGGAAGAGACTCCTTTCGGAGATAGTCGAAGGCACCGAGTTTCATCGATTCTATTACCGACTGGGTGGTACCAAACGCACTCATCAGAATGACGATTGCATTGGAATCTCGCTGCCTGACTCTGGCCAGCAGCTCCAGCCCACTGAAGGGCATCAGGTGAGTCTCTGAAATCAAGAGATCCGGAGTTTCCGCTGTGTAGATCTTGTACGCCTCATCCGCAGTCGTCGATGTGATAACACGCGTAGTCGGCGTCTCAAGCTGATTTTGAGCCCACTCCAAGAAGTCGGTTTCGGGATCAACTAACAAGATCGTCTGCATCGATATTTGCGCCCGGTGGGGTGCCGGAACCGTTCCGCAAAGCCCCTGGGTCACCGAGCAAAACCATATAATTTGCGTAACTCCGACAATCCGCAAGCAACATGCTTGATTTTAACCAACCTAGTGCGGATTTGACGCGCTAAATGCCTCCGTAACGCCTGTTTCTTCGTCCAAATTCCTGAATTGCCTCTAGAAGGTCCTGCTTGCGAAAGTCAGGCCATAGCTTTTGGGTGACATAAATCTCGGTGTAACTCAATTGCCACAGCAAGAAGTTGGAGATCCGCATTTCTCCGGATGTGCGGATAAAGAGGTCAGGATCGGGCCAGTTGTGCGTGTACAGGCTTTTCTGGAAAACCTCGGCGTCGATCTCGTCCTTGGTCAAACGCCCGGCCAACACCTCCTCGACGATCTTTTTCGTTGCATCCACAATTTCCGTTCGACCGCTGTAATTCACGGCTAGAATCGCGGTCAGGTTCTTCCCAGCTGCTGTCGCTCGTATGGATTCGCGGAGTTGGCGCTGCACACCTGGCGGGATTTCCTCCAATCGCCCGATGGCTTCGAGTTTAACGCTCCTTCTGCACAAATCAGCTGTATAATCTTTCAAAAACCTTTGCAGAAGGCCCATGAGCGTATCAATTTCCTCTTTAGGCCTTCGCCAGTTCTCCGTGGAGAACGTATAGAGGGTCAAATATTCCACCCCGATTTCCAAACAGGCTTCAACGCACTGTCTTGCCGAGTTGGCTCCTTCAAGGTGGCCCCGGCTGCGCGGCAAACCCCGTTGGCGTGCCCAACGACCATTGCCATCCATGATCACCGCAATATGTTTGGGGTATTTCGTGGACATCTTCTGAGTCTCGGCCCTGAAATATAGACTACACCAGAATAGTCTGGGCGCGACTCTGTCCAACGCCAACGAGGCTCAGCTTGGCCCCTGTCAGATCACAAATTCTCTGCAAATACTCCCGGGCGTTCGGCGGCAATTCTTCATAAGAACGCACGCCGTCCGTCGGCTGCTGCCAGCCCGGCAATTCAATGTAGAGCGGGCTACACCTGGCCAACTGCCCTACGTCGGTAGGAGGCGCATCGATCTTCTTGCCATCGAGCCGATACGCCACACAAACCTTTAATCGCGCAACCGAATCCAGCCCGTCCAAATTAGTCACCGCCAAATCATCGATTCCGTTAACGATTTGAGCGTACCGCGTTGCGACGGTGTCAAACCAACCACACCGGCGAGGTCTTCCGGTCACTGCACCAAATTCTCGTCCCATTGAATGCAGGAGTTCGGATATCCCAGTATCCTCTGTTGGAAGCGGACCCTCTCCCACCCGTGTCGTGTAGGCCTTCACTGCACCAACAACTCGATCAATCCTATTCGGCGGCACACCGGAGCCTGTGCATGCGCCGCCGGCAGTTGTATTCGATGAGGTGACGTAGGGATATGTGCCGTGATCCACATCCAGAAATGTTCCTTGCGCCCCTTCAAAGAGAATCTCTTTTTTTGCCATCATCGCCTTATGAATGGCCAGGACCGTATTAGTTATCAGCGGGCGGATCTTTTGTCCGACCTCCAGATATTGTTCCAGTGTCTTCTTGTAGCTTAGAGGTTTGCGGTCGAGTTCGCGCAATGACGCGTTTACGTCTTTGATACGATTCTTCAATTTGGCGGCGAAAAGCTCAGGTTGGAGAAGGTCGCCCATACGCAAACCGACGCGGGCGATCTTATCGCCATAAGCCGGCCCAATTCCCCGTTTGGTCGTTCCAATCTTGCGGTTTCCCATCAGCGCTTCACGCTGCTCATCGATGATTTTGTGATAGGGAAAAACCAAGTGGGCACAGTCGCTTACCAACAAATTCTTGGAGTTGATTTTGACTCCTTGTTGAGCCAGTTCCGAAATCTCTTCCCACAATGAGACCGGATCGATAACCACCCCGTTGCCAATGACGCAAAGTTTCCCTTTGTGCAGAATTCCAGAAGGGATCAGGCGAAGAATATACTTTTTATCACCAATGACAACCGTGTGGCCGGCATTGTTTCCGCCCTGGCTGCGCACGACTACGTCAACTTTGTCGGTGAGATAATCGATTACCTTTCCTTTCCCCTCATCTCCCCATTGGGCTCCGACGAGAACGATGTTAGCCATAAATCTTCCAGACACGAAATGGTCCCGGAACTCCATTTGGCGTTCGCGGGACCCGTAACTACACTAGGTTAACCATCGGAGCTGCGCAAGATGTCAATTGTGCGGGGTTGCATTGATAACAGCAACGATCGGACGATGATCGCTCGCTGAGTACCAGTCCTTGGACCGATAAATACAGGAGAGCTGTCGATCGATCTGAGGTAACAAAACGCTGTTCACGATGATATAGTCGATCCGATCGTAGGTATCACTTTGCCGGCGGTAATAGGTCCAGCGATCCCCTTGCTCATCTGCTACTGGAATTTCGATCAAGTGATTCGAACCCCGGCGCGAACCAAGAATTTCCTGGATCGCCGGTTGATCCCTCGTGTCGTTCATATCGCCATAAACGAGTAGATTGACGCCTGGTTCGCCGTCGAGAACTTCATCTATATGCATGCGCAGAAGGCGCGCCTCATTCCTGCGAAGTAGCGCCTCTCCGGCGGGAATCGGCAATTTCGACTTTAGATGCGCCCCGACAAGGCGCAGTCGATAGGAAGGATTCACCTCAATTGTGACATCGAGGAATCCGCGCTGGACCAGGGATCGCTGTCCATTGAGATCAAATTCAACGTGTTTCTCCGAGTGCCTTTCTACGATTTGAAACCGGCTTAGCAATGCAAGGTGCCGAGCCGGATCCGGGCCGTCTACGTACTCTGCAAACGAATATTGCAGACCGATGCTTTCCAGCCGATTTCGAAAGTCCGTGAATTGATCCTCTGGCCCCATTTCGGCAACGCCGAGAATATCGGGGTGAATCTCTTTGATAATTCGAACGAGCGTCTTCTTTTCGCCTTCGGGTTTCGGGCCGAAGAGAATCTGACCCCCTTCCCGTCGATCCTCCTCCAGATAGTTCTCAACGTTGTAGTGAGCAAAGATGATCCTCTGTTGCCCGAATGCGACAACGGAAAACAGTAAAATGATCAAAAACAGAAGGCGTCGACCGAGGCCGCGCCTGAGACCTGCGAGACCTAAGAATATAACGGCCGCGATGGGAGCGGCGCCGACTGAGCGAGGCGGCCTCGTTATAGAATCCTTCAAGAGCAAAACCACCCAATGATTAATGCGGGGATACCCAAAAAACTTGACTCATCCGCGACTGGCTTTGCTTTTCAAAGAATTCTAGGAAGGCTGGGTGGGCGGTTGGGTGGGCGGTTGAGCCTGTGGTACTTGCTGGCTGGGCTGAACCGGCTGGGTATTTTGGGGCGTTTGGGGTGTTTGGGGCGTCCCTTTCAGATCTTCCCCGGCCCGGTGGAGCTCTTTATCGAACTCCTCCCGTGCTTTGCGAAACTCATTCATACTCTGACCCAAACTCCGCGCCAGCTCGGGGAGCTTTTTTGCACCAAACAAAACTAGGACGATCACAAGGATCAGAACCCATTCTGTCGGGCCCGGTGTGACGAGGGCGAACATATTCATTCTTCAACAACCTTAACTTAAGGTCCCGTAGATTTCATCCAAAACCTTAACGACGCTATTTCAACGCCTGAAGACGTTTGATAAGTTCAGCTTTGCTGGTGAGGCCTACAACCGTATCTTTTACTTCGCCGCCCTTAAAAAATAGCAGCGTCGGGATGTTGCGAATCCCAAAGCGGTTCGAGAGCGCGGGGTTGCTATCCACATCCACCTTTCCTACTCGGACTTTTTCTCCCTCTTCCTTTGCAATCTCTTCGAGCACTGGCGCGATCATTCGACAAGGACCGCACCAAGTCGCCCAGAAATCGACGAGCACAGGAACACTAGAGGCGCTAACCGTTTTATCGAAACTCGTTTCATCAAGGTGAATAACAGATGCCGTAGCCATAAAAACACTGGAATTTTCCACTGTGCACCCGGTCCTACGATTTCGTTCAACCGAATGCAATCAGCATTTGCACAATAAGCGAAATCACGGAAAAAGCGAGTAGCAAGCCTACCAGCGGCACAATTAGCGGGTCCCGTTTGGTCGGAATTGCCCTCGACATCAGCATATGCACCCCGCGCCCGTCTGTTGCGTCCAGCCCTCTTCGCTGCGGCGCGTCAGCTCCGGCAACCGTTTCGGAACTCCTCGAGGCTTTCAGAGGCACCTGAATTCTTGCCACCCCCTTTTTCGCTTCAGCCATGAGGGAATATACCCGAACTCTGCCAGTAAAGAAGTTAATACGGAAGCCAGAATGCAGAATACAGAAGTCCGGAGTCCGAAGTCAGAAGCTCGAACTTCGAACCAGCCCTCGCGGTTGTTGTTGGCCAACTTTGACCGATTCCATGGAGTTGGAGGGCGTCCGCTCCGTTGGCGCCGTCAAAGAGACTTCTGCCTTGCACTTCGCTTGGTTTCGTCCCAGTTTCGTGAGCTTTCCCAAGATGAGAATACTGGTTACAGGAGGCGCCGGATTCATAGGGTCACACCTCGTCGAGGCTCTGCTGATGCAAGGCACTCGCGTCTCGGTTATTGACGATTTCAACGATTTTTACGACCCGCTGATCAAGGAAAAGAATCTCGAGCCGATTCGCACCCGGATTAGCGTTCACAAAATCGATATCAGGAATAAGGAAGCCGTCGCGGAAGTCATCTCGGCTGAAAAGCCAGACGCTATCGTGCATCTTGCAGCGCGCGCGGGAGTTCGGCCTTCGGTCCGGAATCCGGAGCTTTACCTGGATACTAACGTCAAAGGGACTTTTTATCTCCTTGAGGCCGCAAAAACCGCAGGCATCGATCGATTTATTTTCGCGTCAAGCTCTTCGGTCTATGGCGCGTCCAAAGAAGTCCCTTTCCGCGAAAGTCAGGTCCTCACCCAGACTCTAAGTCCCTACGCCGCCACCAAGCTCGCCGGTGAACACCTTTGTTCGACCTACTCTTATCTCTATGGACTGCGCGTCGTCTGCCTGCGTTTCTTTACGGTCTATGGTCCGAGGCAGCGTCCAGATCTGGCCATTCACAAGTTTACGAAACTGATTCACAGCGGGAAGCCGATTGATCTCTACGGTGACGGTACAGCGCGCCGCGATTTCACATACATCGACGATATCATTCAGGGGATCGTCGCTTCGCTCGAATATGATCGGGAACTCTTTGACATCTTTAATTTGGGGGAAAGCGATACCATCGAGCTGCGCCAAATGATCGCCGAACTTGAGGCGGTCTTAGGACGAATAGCGATCATCCATCCGCTTCCGCCGGTTCCTGGCGACATGCCGGCGACCTATGCGGACGTCTCAAAAGCCAGACGACTCCTCGGCTACACTCCAAAAACTCGCATCCGCGAAGGCTTGCGTAAATTCATCGAATGGTATCTTCGGTCGCAAGCGGTATGAACTTCTCTTCGATCCATAGCGTTGTCGAACTCTGCCAGGCTCTGGTACAGATCCCGAGCGAGAATCCCTCCGGATCCAGCGGTCGGTCTGGAGAAAAAAGCATCGCAGAGTTTGTCGGCGCTTTTCTTGAAAGCCTGAGAGCAGAAGTTCAGTACGAGGAGGTCGCATCGAACCGGCCAAACGTGTACGGATTCTGGCCAACGCCGGTTGGAGCCACCCAACGAATCATGTTCGCTCCTCACCTCGATACGGTGACCGCCGATGGCATGGTGGTGGATCCCTTTTTGGCTAAGCTTTCGGGTGGCAGGATTTATGGCCGGGGTAGTTCGGATACGAAGGGATCAATGGCGGCCATGCTTTGGGCCCTGAAGTCGGTCGAGCTCACTCGATTGAACGTGGGAGTTGCTTTTGCGGGACTCGCCGACGAAGAGGCTGGTCAACTTGGGGCAAAGGCCTGCGCAGCCAGGAAATTTGCGGATTTCGTAGTTGTCGGAGAACCAACCAATCTGGATGTCGTGTACACTCACAAGGGAACCACATGGCTGGAAATTGAAACGGTCGGAAAATCGGTTCATGCGTCCCTTCCCGAGACAGGGGTAAACGCAATCGATCTGATGACCGACGCTCTGAGAAGATTGAGAGAAGCGTTCCCAACGATTCTTCCGTTGAAAAAGAACGCCGTTTTGGGCCATGCAACCATCAGCACCGGTCGCATTCGGGGCGGGGTGAAAATCAATGTCGTCCCTGATCGATGCTATGCGGAAATAGATATCCGCATTTTGCCCGGGCAAGAGTCCATGGCAGCTGCCGTCGCTGATTTTTTCCGTGATCAGAATATTTCGGCGACCGTTCATCCGATCAAAATCTCGGCGCCTCTGTACACTGAACCCGACAATCCTATCATTAGGAAATTTACGTCTCTGGGTTCGCGGTTAACCGGTGCGAGCTGGTTTTGCGATGCGGCCTTTTTCTCCGCCAAAGGCACTCCGGCCGTCGCCATTGGGCCTGGATCGATTGCGCAAGCCCACACCGCCGATGAGTTCATTGAAGTTGCCGAACTCGAACGAGGCGCGGAGTTTTTCACCAACTTCCTACGCACCTTTAATAATGGGTGAACTGACTCATACTAAAACCGCCATTACTCCAACCAGGTCCGAGGATTTCGCGGAGTGGTATCAGCAAGTCGTTCGTGCTGCCGATCTGGCGGAGAATTCCGACGTCCGTGGCTGCATGGTGATCAAGCCGTGGGGTTACGGAATCTGGGAGAATATTCAGGCTCAGCTCGACTCGATGTTCAAGGCCACGGGCCATAAAAACGCCTATTTTCCTCTTTTCATTCCGCTGAGCTATTTGGCAAAGGAGGCGACCCATGTTGAGGGTTTTGCAAAGGAATGCGCTGTCGTAACGCACCACCGGCTTGACCTGGGGCCGGACGGCAAAATGCGTCCCGCTCCGTCGGCGGAACTTGCGGAGCCGCTCGTAGTGCGTCCAACCTCTGAAACCATCATTGGCGCCGCCATTGCGAAATGGGTTGAGTCCTATCGCGATCTACCGATTCTGATCAATCAATGGGCCAACGTCGTTCGCTGGGAAATGCGGCCTCGGATTTTCCTGCGCACCTCAGAATTCCTCTGGCAAGAAGGCCACACCGCACATGAAACCCGAGAAGAGGCTATTGAGGAGGCGGTTGCGATGCTGGAGGTTTATGCCACTTTTGCGCAAAACCATCTGGCAGTGCCCGTCTACCACGGCGAAAAGACGGAAAGTGAACGTTTCCCGGGCGCGGTTCAGACTTTGTGCATAGAAGCAATGGTTCAGGACCGCAAATCAATTCAGGCGGGGACCTCACATTTTCTGGGCCAGAATTTTGCAAGAGCATCTGGAATCAAGTTTGTGTCGCGGACTGGCGCGCAGGAGTATGCGTGGACCACTAGTTGGGGCATCAGCACGCGGTTAGTCGGGACAGTGATCATGACCCACGCGGACGACGACGGTATGGTTCTGCCACCGCGGATCGCTCCATCACATGTAGTCATTCTGCCGGTCATACCGAAAGAAGAAGCGAGAGTTTCAGTCTTGGAAGCTGCGGAAAAATTGAGAGCGCAGATCGCTTCGCTTCGGTATGCGGATGAACCCATCCGAGTAGAAGTGGACCGACGCGATTTCAGTGGCGGTGTTAAGAACTGGGATTGGATCAAGCGCGGTGTGCCAATTCGGATTGAAATCGGACCACGTGATATTGTATCGGGAACTGTCGCTACCTATCGGCGCGATCAGCTGGCAAAAGCGAAGACTTTTGAGCCGGTCGCGGAAACAGTGGCAAAGTTGCCCGCCATTCTTGACGAGATGCAGACTAAGCTCTACGAGCGCGCAAAATTGCTCAGAGATGCGAACACCGTTCGCATCGATTCAAAAGCGGATTTTTACGACTTTTTCACACCCAGAAATGAAGAAAAACCGGAGATTCATGGTGGGTTCGCTCTAGCGCACTGGTCCGGAAGCGCGGAGGTTGAAGCACGGCTGAAGGAGGATCTTAAAGTAACCATACGGTGTATCCCTTTTGATCCTGAGATTCGCGACGACGAGCCCGGCAGATGCATCCTTTCCGGAGAGCCAAGCCCTCGTCGCGTCTTGTTTGGCAAATCTTACTAGCGAGGCCGTGCTTCAGACCGCCGCGATATAGGGCAGCATGATGAAGTTTGGAGCAGCGTCGACGGGCCGAAGGCGGCCTCGCTATAGAATCCTTGAAAAGCAAAACCACCCAATGATTAATGTACGGATACAGAAAAATTTTTGACTCATCTGCAAACGGTTTTGCTTTTCAAGGATTCTAGATATGCGAGACGGTACACTAGGCGATCTGCGATTCGGGATTGTGGGTCTGGGATTAATGGGCCGTGAATTTGCAAGCGCGGCGGCGCGCTGGATCCATCTGCACGATTTCAATATTCGACCCGTCATTGTGGCGGTTTGCGACGCAAATGAAAGCGCGTTCGGTTGGTTCAAGTCAAATATTCCTACAATTGAGTTTATCACGACGGATTATCGAGAACTCTTAGAGCGGCAGAATATCGACGCCATTTACTGCGCAGTACCTCACAATCTTCACGAACAACTCTACACCGATATCATCCGAGCCGGAAAACATTTGCTAGCAGAGAAACCGTTCGGAATTGATCTGGCGGCGAACCGTAAAATTCTGGAAGCCATTCAATCGAATCCGAAACCGTTAGTTCGCTGTGCATCTGAATTTCCATTTTATCCAGGCGGCATATCGATTATTCACGCGCTGCTTGGAGAAGACTTCGGACAGATTATCGAAGTCGAGTGCGGTTATCTTCACTCCTCGGATATTAACCCCCGGAAGCTTATCAACTGGAAGCGTATCACGGAGTTCAATGGCGAATACGGATGCATGGGAGACCTGGGGATGCATGTGCTACATATTCCCCTCCGATTCGGTTGGTTCCCGCTAAGGGTGCATGCGCAACTTGCAAAGATTGTAAAAGAACGTCCTGACGGAAAAGGCAAAATGGTGCCATGCGGCACCTGGGACAACGCAACAGTCTTTGGCGAGGTTGAAGCCGGGCCAAAAGGCGAGCGCTTTCCGATCACCTTGCACACGAAGCGGATTGCGCCTGGCGAAACCAACACCTGGTTCATACGCATTCTCGGTATGAGGCGGTCTATGGCATTCTCGACCAAATATCCCAAAACTTTACAAGTGATGGAATATGAACCGGGCGGACTTCAAGCGTGGCAACAGATTGACTTAGGATACCAGAGCGCTTATCCGACGATCACCGGCGGAATTTTCGAGTTCGGCTTTACGGATGCCATTCTGCAGATGTGGGCCGCCTTTTGTGACGAGTTAACCAATGGACGGGAGAAAATGAGGCAACCATTTTATTGCGCAACCCCAGAGGAGGCGCATCAGAGTCACTTGGTTTTTACGCAAGCGCTCGCTTCCTACAGGGAGGGTAGCAATTGATAACGGTCCCAGGAACCGTCATCGCGGATTTTTTCGCGCGCACGCCAAAAAGCCAGCCGCGACGTAGGCTTTGCGAAGTCGGGTGCTTTAGCCCTGGGTAGACGTTAAAAGCGACTCGCCCTGAAAGAGGCGACCGATGCTCGGATCTGTGGCCTGGCAATTGGTACAGGGTCAAAGCGGCGGAATGCCTTAAATTTGCATTGACAATAACAACATTATATGTCGTTATTGAACCTCATGGGCCAGTCCCTCGCTCGTCTTCTCGTTCATGCGATCTTTTCCACCAAAGATCGCCGGGAATGAATCACCCGGCCCCGCAGGAGAATGTTATTTAACTAAGCGAGTCGACGCCGAATCGTATTGACTTTGTAATCGCAGCCTGCTGGGTTGCCCGTTATGAAACGGACCTTTCTTAGGTTCTTGGCAGCCACAGGGTTACTGGCGATCGGCATTTCGGCACACGCCCAGTTAGTCATCGACCCAAATTATACCACACCGAATACCGCTGAGTTTCCGGGCTCCTCTCCGATCGCCAGCCTTCCGAACGCCGCAACAATCGAGGGCACCATCAACGAGGCAATCACGCAAGTTACCGGCATCATCAGCAGTCCGCTGACATTCAACATCGGTTTCGTAAGCGATCCCAACATCAGCCTGGGCTCAAGTGCAGGGACCGGCAACATCGACCTGCCTTACTCCCAATATTTATCGTATCTTCAAGCCAACCCAAACAAATCGGCTGCTGACACCATTGCGCTGGCTTCCCTTCCCGCCGGGCCCGGTACGGGCATCAATAATAATGCCACGAACATTTCGTTTGGCGGGGCGCTCCTTGACGCCATGGGAGATACTACGGACGGGAACAACCTGATCTCGGGCAATTCCGGCTTCGCCGGCACAATTGCGCTGAATATGAGCGTGCTGAATACCTCCCGAAACAACTATGACAACACAAAATACGATCTCGTATCCACGGTCACCCATGAAGTAAACGAAATCCTTGGGGTTGGCGGGCCGGGGTCCACGCTAACTAAAAATGGAGGCGCGACGGACATCGGCCCGATGGACTTATTCCGGTACGGCGCGCCCGGAGTACGGAGTTACTCGAATTCCGCAAATGTCTCATCATACTTCTCCATCGATGGCGGCAAGACAAATTTAGTGCATTTTAATCAAGATTCGAATGGAGACTTCAGTGATTGGGGAGACGGCGTGACGCCAGCAGATGGTAGCGGCAACAAGCCGACACAAGTGCAGGATGCTTTCGGCGACACCACTGCCAAGCC
>Ga0182039_10000186_pt1 | contig 32692 bp, 28 predicted proteins | sample sta12Can44000111_FD_125975 | JGI IMG/M metagenome (GOLD analysis project Ga0182039, IMG submission 125975) | Lab enrichment of tropical soil microbial communities from Luquillo Experimental Forest, Puerto Rico - statanox.12C.anox.44.000.111 | ecosystem: Environmental > Terrestrial > Soil >...
ACCAGGTAGGCAGCCGCACAAAGTCCAGACCAGGCGGCGAACACAGCCGAGGAATCGGACAGCACAACCGTTGCCACCGAAAGCAATACGGCAAGCGTCGCCGCCGGGCGAAACGCCACCCCAACACCTACGGCAATCAGAGCGGCTGCGGCCACCACGACCGCCGGCCCATGGGAGCCGACGGCGGCTGACCCCACCATCAGCAGGCCGAAACCCGTTGAGAGGCCGAGTGCAGTTGAACGCGCCAGTGCCGTCATGCTATCCCCTTAGCCGTCCCCGCACCCGGCGCCGGCGGTCTGGCAGCACACCCATCGACTGCTCCAGGCTCTGATCCCTCTGCCAGAAGACGATGTCGACGCCGACGGTGGCCATGTCGCGATACATGGCGGACCGCTGCAGCGCCCACATCCGATCCACCAGGGGATCCAGTTGGCCTTCGAACGGGGAGCTGTCGAGGATGTCGACGGCGATCACGACATGGCCGCGTTTGCGGAGATCGATTAGCGCCAGCGCGAATTCGGTGTCGAGCAGTGTGGAGAAGGCGATGACGATTGCGCCGACGGGAACTGCTGCGCGCGGTGCGAGTGTGCCGGTGGTGTTTTCGAATCGGTCGCCGGCACCGAGCACGGTATCGAGCACCCGGTAGAACTGGCGCTGTCCGATGTCGGCACCCAGCCACCGGGGGCGGTTGCCACCGAGGGTGACGATCCCGGCGCGATCACCGTGTCGCAGCGCGGTCTGCACCACCTGCGCCGCGCCGCGCACGACTCTTTCGGTGGACTCGGTCGCGGGGCCCGCCGGCTGCGCATACGTGTCGATCAGTACCACGACGTCGGCGGCACGGTCGGTCAATCGTTGCGTCACGTGCAGCTGGCCGCGGCGGGCGCTCACCGGCCAGTTCACCGCCCGCAGTTGATCGCCGGGCACGTAGGGGCGAATGTCGGCGTACTCGACACCCGGGCCGATATGCCGGGTGAGGTGCGCACCCAGGCGGTCGAGCAACTCGGTCTGCGGGATTGGCGTCGGCTGCGGCGGGGTGAGCGGAAACACGATGACTTCGGCGGCGTCCACAGTGGCCGTTCCGGTCAGCAATCCACCCCGCGCGACCACCTCGACCCGGACCCGGATCGAATATCGGCCCCACCGCTGGGCGGTTACCGCAACGGTTTTCGCGTGGCGGGAATCCGCTTCCAGCGCTTCGAGCTGCAGGTTCGGGGCCCCCGGAATCGTGAGCTCGACCGCCGACGACTCGGCGGCCCCGGTGCCCGCCCCGGATTCTTCGGTCGCCCACACGGTCAGCCGCGCCTGCTCGCTTTCAAAGCATCGCTGGGAGCCGGGTTCCGCGTGCACCCGGATCTTCGGCACCGGGCGCTGCCAGCTGATCGAGCACAGAACCCCGAGCAGCGGCGCCGCGAAGGCGATCAGCTGCCACCGGGGACCGATCACGCCTGCGGCCAGCGCCACCCCGGCGCAAGTCGCGAGCGCCCGCGCCAGTTGCGATGCACGCCAGTGGAATTCGACTTCACGACCTTCGTCCACACCGAGGTCATCAGGTTCCGCCATGGCCCCCGTTTGTTCGGGGCACCGGCAGGCGCCGCAACAGTTCTCCGACGACATCAGCGCCCTGAATCTTGCGCACCCACATCTCCGGCCGCAAGGTGATCCGGTGCGCGACCGCCGCAACGGCGAGCGCCTTGACATCTTCGGGGATCACATAATCGCGTCCGAGCAAAAGCGCACGGGCACGGGCGAGTTGGACCAGATCGAGTTCCGCCCGGGGGCTGGCGCCGACGGCGACCTGCGGGTGTTGCCGGGTAGCGGTGGCCAGCGACACCACATAATGCAAAACGTCCTCGTGCACGGTCACCTGTTCGACCGACTCGCGCATCGCAAGCAGATCGTGAGCGTCCACCACTTGATTTACCGTCGCCTCGGCCGAACCGCGTTCCAGGCGGCGGCGCAGCATCGCGGTCTCGTCCCGCTCCGAGAGGTATCGCAGTTCCAGCCGGATCGCGAACCGATCCAGCTGCGCCTCGGGTAGCGGATATGTGCCCTCGTACTCGATCGGGTTGTCGGTCGCCAGCACGATGAATGGCATTGGCAGCTTATGAGTTTCGCCGTCGATGCTGACCTGGCCCTCTGCCATGGCTTCCAGCAATGCCGCCTGTGTCTTCGGCGGCGTGCGGTTGATCTCGTCGGCAAGCAACAGGTTGGTGAAGATGGGTCCGGCCCGGAACGCGAAGCGGCCCGACTGCATGTCATAAATCGTCGAGCCCAGCAGGTCCGCGGGCAGCAGGTCGGGGGTGAACTGCACCCGGGTGAATCTAAGCCCCAACGCGGCGGCGAAGGACCTCGCGATCAGCGTCTTGCCGAGGCCGGGCAGGTCTTCGATGAGCACGTGGCCGCGTGCCAGGACCGCGGTGAGTATTAGCGTGAGCGCGGAGCGCTTGCCCACCACCACACGCTCGATTTCGTCGAGCACCGCCTCGCAATGTGCGGTGGTTGTCGCGGCCGGCAGACTCATATTCGGGTGGCGCCTCCAATCACACCTGCTCCAACCTTCGCAGAATCTCCTCCAGTGTGGCACGGCCGGGACCGGGCTCGCGGTCACCGGTACGCGTGACGTTGTTCGGATTAACCCATTCCCACAATTCGGTGCCAAAGAGCATTCGGCCGCTTGCGTGATATGCCGCGGGGTCTTTCGATTGCCTTTGGCCCGTGGTCATTTCGTATCGGCGCGCGAGCATCGGACGCAGGTGGCGGTCCCAATCCGCTCGGGTGGAATCCGACCACCGGATCGTCGTCTCGGTGGTGGAAAGCCAGCGGCGCAAGGAATCCCCCAGATCGTCGGGATCCAGTTCCGCCGCAGGTTCCGTTCCGCGTCCCAGGAAACGACGGACGTTGAGCAGCACAAGAGCCAGGGCGGCGCCCGAGGCAGCCAACACGAATCCGCGGTCATGCAGTATCAGAGCCAACAGCTCTATCACGACGATGAGGCAAACACCCAGGACGATAAGCTTTTTCATACGGGGCTCCGCAACTCCGCGAGAACGAGCCGCAGCACGTTTACCGCCATCTTACGGTGTCCCTCATTCATCACATGCGGTGAAAAACGCGCCTCCTCGAACAGGTTCACCAGCTGCACTGCGTTATCGGCATGTAGCGCGTGGTGTTCGACGGCCCGGACCAGGACCTCGGTCGGCGTGTCGAAGTCCTGGGGGGCCGCCCCCGGAACGTTGGCGAGCTCACGCTCCATCGCGGCATAACATGCGATGATCGCCTCGCGGGGTTCCCGGTTGAGGTCGCCGATTTCCGCCAGTCCAACTTCGGCCGCGCGGACCAGCGATTCGGAAGGCGGCGGCGGTGCCGGGGATTCGTAGCGATCGTCGGCGACGATGCCCGGTGTGGTCGCGCGCAACCGTCGCCGCGACACGATCACCGAACCGGTGACGATCACCAGCAGCATCGCGATCGTGCTGGCAAGCAGGATTTTGAACGTGTCCCCGGTGTTGTTTTGTTGGGGTTGCTGTGGCGGCGGGCCGGACGGATGCCCCGACGGCGGGGCCGTCGGAGCCTGAGTGGGCGCGGAGGGAGCGGCGGCGTGCGGAACCGATATTCGGACAAGCAGCATCACAATCAGGAGCCAGGCAATGATCAGCGCGAGCCCGATCAGCAACACGCGCCAATTGGGTCGGCCCTTGCCGGTGCCAAGCAATTCGGGGTCCCCCACACTCGGTGCCACCGCGCGTGGATCCCGCAATCGCGCGATCACGGCGATCGCGAGCAGCGCGACCGTCGCGCTGAGGGCCGCTATCACGAAAACCAGCGCTGCTCGATTGCTGCCGGGCCCGTTATGCGCGGCGTGGTCTTGGGCCGGCAGGTATCCGCGCAGGGCAGCGGCGACAAAGATCATCAGGACGATCAGGGCAACAACGCGCCCCGTCGGCTTGTCAATACCGGGCATTGGCACACCACTCGACCGGTTACTGCCGCCGTTGCGGCACTTGCTTTCTTCATACTGGCACGTCAGGCCGCCATTTCGCCAAGGCGCCTGCGCCCGAGTCGTCCACAGTTGCGGCTTCATCCACAGGCCAGCAAGATCGCCGTCCCGGCGCGCCGACTCTGACAGAGGTGGTTCATAGCGTCGGGTCATGGGTTCGCGCGCGAGTGCCGAGGAAGCACGAGAGCGGATCGCTGCTGCTCTCGACGCTATCGACGCCGCGCACGCCGTGCTGCGCGACACCAGCTCCGACGTGGTCGGCAACAATTTCCGCGTTGACGTCGCTGAGCGGCTGGAGACACAGTTGCGGGCCAACCGCGGCCTGATGTATCGGTTCTTCGGCGAGATCGCCGACCCGCCCGACGGCGGCGAGTCCATACCGGCGGTGCGAGCGAGGCTGCAAGCGCGGCTACGCGTCACGCCCGGAGAGGTCGTTCGCCGATTCAAACTCGCGGCCCGGATCCGGCCGCGGCGCTCGCTGACCGGTCCCCCGGTGCAGCCGGAGCTGCCAGAGTTGGCGGCCGCGGTAGAAGTGGGCGCGGTCGGCGAGGATCACATCCGCGCCGTATGCCGATCGGTCGACGTACTGCCCGCCTGCGTCTCGCCCGCCGACGTGGCAGAAGCCGAGCGCAGGCTGGTGCAACACGCGACCAAACTCGACGCCGGTGTCGTCATCAAGCTGGGCCAACGGATCGCCGACTACCTGAATCCCGACGGCCTTTTCACCGACGAGGACCGGGCGCGCCGCCGCGGGCTGCATCTCGGCCCGCAGGGGCCCGACGGCATGTCCCGGCTTTCCGGGTTGCTGGACCCCGAGGCCCGCGCATACTTCGAAGCCATCGAGGCGGCCGTGCGGCCCGGCCGCCACCAACCCGATGGTGCCGAGCCCGAAGAGCGCGACCAGCGCACGCCGGCGCAGCGTCGCCACGACGCGTTCAAACTCGGCCTCGAAGCCGCCATCGCCTCCGGGAAGCTCGGAGTGCACCGCGGTCATCGCGTCATCGTCGTCGCCACCACCACATTGGCCGACCTCAACCAGGCCGCACACGCCGTCGTTGACCCGTCGATCCCGATGCCCGCGCCCGCGATGACAGGGGGTGGCTCGAGGCTGCCAATGCGGGATCTGATTCGCATGGCCACCAAGGCAATCCACTACCTTCCGGTGTTCGACGACCACACCGAACGACCACTGTATCTGGGCCGCCAAAAACGCCTTGCCACCGCTGACCAGAGACTCATCTGCTACGCCCGCGACCGCGGCTGCACCCGGCCCAATTGCCTCCAACCCGGCGATCGCTGCGAGGTGCACCATTGCCCGGATTGGACACGAGCCGGCCGCACCGACGCGGACAAGCTGTTTTTCGCCTGCGGCTGCGACCACGGCGGGGCGAGCCGGGGCGAATGGCACACCGTGGTCACCGACAGCGGGCGCCTTGGCTGGACCGACGGCAACGATCCGCCGCAGATCAACCACGCCCACCACCCCCAAGAACTGTTGCGCGGAGATCCCGACCCTCCTGATGCGAACGAAGATTGAGCGAGCGGTTGGATTGCGGGGCAGTGGGAGACTGGACGGGTGCCGCCCTACCGTGACCTGGCCGCGTTCAACGACCGAGCGCCCGAATATGACCGCGGTTGGCGTGGCCGGCTGCACCATGAGATTGCCGATCGCACCACTACTCTCGCCGCGATGACCGTCTCCTCTCCCGGCCGGGTGCTCGACGTGGGCTGCGGGACAGGTTATCTGCTTCGCAACCTAGCCGGCCGTTACCCGGAGGCACAACAGCTTTGCGGCGTCGACGCCGCACCTCAGATGATCACGACTGCAAGCGCATTCGCTCGAGACAATCGGTTGAATTTCACCGTCGGGGTGGCCGAAGAGCTCGACTACCTCGACGGCACTTTCGACCTCATCGTCAGCACGACATCATTCGATCACTGGGCCGATCAGCAAGCCGGGCTGGCCGAATGTGCCCGGGTGTTGCGTCCCGGTGGTCACGTGGTGCTCGTCGACCAGTTCTCGAGGTGGCTGCAGCCAACTTTGGTCATCAGCCGCCGGGGCAAGGCCCGCACCAAGGGCCGCGCCACCGATCTTGTCGTTCGCGCGGGATTCATTTCCCCGCGATGGCATAGCGTGTACGCCCTGATTATCAATGCAGTTACCGCAACCAAACCGGCTTAGCCCACGCTGAACGGCCGGAAACTACCGTCGAGCACTTGCAGATGACCGATCGTACGCCCGGTGACCACACCCGGGTCCACCAACGCCAATTCGACTGCTGCCTGCGCGAATTCATCCGCCGGAGCAGTGTCCACGAATTCCGCGGCGTAGTAAGCCAGGCCCGGTGTAAGGATCGGCTTCGACGGCGATAGGGCGTTCACCGCGATGTTGTGGTCGGCGAGATCGAAAGCCGCGCACTGGGTGAGATGTTCGAGCGCCGCCTTGGATCCGCCGTAACCGGGCAGCACTCCGCCGCTGCGGTCCGGATAGGGTCCGTCGCCGGGCATCCGGGATGCGACCGAGGTGATGTTGATGATCGAGCCGCCGCCGGCGTCGATCATGTCGGGGCACACCATTTGCATCAGCTCGTAGGGCGCGAACACCGCGATGTCGAAGTGCCGGCGAAACGCACGCAGCGGCGTACTGACGAAACCCGGCCAGCCGGGTTTGCCACCCCCGGCGGCAGGCTTAGGCGCGGGCTTGGCGCTCGGCTGAACGCCGGGTGCCGGCGGGCGGCCAGGCGCGGTGAAGGCCGCGTTGTTCACCAGAACCGTGATGGGGCCCAGCGCATCTCGTGCCTCAGACACCAATCGGGCGATATCGTCGCGGTCGGTCAGGTCGGCCCGGATCGCCACAGCGCGCCCGCCCGCCGCCTCGATGTCGGCGACCGTCCCACCGATGGTTCCGGGCAGCCGGTCGTCCCATACCTGTTCGGTGCGCCCGACGACGGCCACCGCCGCACCCTGTGCGGCAAGGGCCAGTGCGATCGCCCGGCCCAAGCCGCGGCTGCCGCCGGTGACGATCGCGGCCCGCCCCGCCAGTCGCCGCGTCATCCCGTCACACCGTGCACGACGATGGCGGTGGTCTGCTCCACCCACGTGTCGTCGAGCTTCTCCTCCGGGCGCAACAGCATGCGCAGCATCGTCGCTCCCCCAATCAACTCGATCAGCCGGTCCGGATCCACGCCTCGATGCGCTTCACCCCGGTGAACGGCGTCACGTAGCCGCACCCGCACCGCGGTGAACAGGTCGGCGAAGCGCGACATCACCCGGGCGTTAAGAGCGGGATCGGCCGTCATGTCGGCCACCAGCCCGGGCAACGCGGCGCGCACCACCGGGGTGGTGAACACATCACGGGTGGCAGCGATCATCATCCCTACATCGGCGGCGATGTCGCCGGCCGGCGCATCCAGCGCGGTGGGCGCCGTCGGGAACGCCGCCTCGTGCACCAGTTCGGCCTTGCTCGACCATCGCCGGTACAGCGCCGATTTCGTGGTGCCCGCACGCTCGGCGACCGCGGCCAGGCTGAGGTTCGAATAGCCGATTTCCACAAGCAGTTCCGCGGTCGCCGATAGGATCGCCGAGTCGATGCGCGGATCCCGGGGGCGGCCGGCGCCGGGGGCGGCCTTGTCAAGGGTGGACGGGTCTGCTTTCATAACGCTACCTACCGTATCGTAATTGCCGCGAAGAAGTCTCGACGAAGGGGGCACCCAGTGGCAACCGAACCGGCGCTCGACAATGTCGACCGCCTTCAGCGCTCCAGCCGCGACGTAACGACCGTACCGGCAGCGATGTCGCAATGGCTGTCGAGCGTGCTGCCCGGCGACGCAAAACCCCAGGTCACCGTCGAAAGCGGTGTGGACTCGACGGGCATGTCGTCGGAAACCATCATCCTGACCGCCCGCTGGCAGCAGGACGATCAGCCGGTCGAAGAAAAGCTGGTGGCCCGCGTGGCGCCCACCGCCGAGGACGTGCGGGTCTTCCCAACGTATCGGCTCGACCACCAATACGAGGTGATACGAACGGTCGGCGAGCTCACCGACGTCCCCGTCCCGCGTGTGCGCTGGCTCGAGCCCACCGGCGACGTCCTGGGAACACCCTTCTTTCTGATGGATTACGTCGACGGCCTAGTGCCGCCCGACGTCATGCCCTACACCTTCGGCGGCAACTGGTTCGCCGACGCGCCGGCCGAGCGCCAGCGCGAACTGCAGGACGCCACGGTAGGGGTGCTGGCCACCCTGCATTCAATCCCCAATGCGGAAAAGACGTTCGCCTTCCTGTCCGAAGGCCAGCCCGGCGACACCGCACTCCGCAGGCACTTCAACTGGGTCCGGTCGTGGTACGACTTCGCGGTGCCCGACATCGGCCGATCGCCTTTGCTGGAGCGGACTTTCGCATGGCTGGAAGACAACTGGCCGCACGAGGTGGCCGCGCGCGAACCCGTGCTGCTGTGGGGCGACGCGCGGGTGGGCAACGTGTTGTACCGGGACTTTCGACCGGTGGCGGTGCTGGACTGGGAAATGGTGACGCTGGGTCCACGGGAGCTGGACGTCGCATGGATGATCTACGCGCACATGGTGTTTCAAGAGCTCGCCGGTCTCGCGACGCTGCCGGGCCTGCCCGACGTGATGCGAGAGGACGACGTCCGCACCACCTACCATCGCCTCACCGGCGTCGAAGTTGGCGACCTGCACTGGTTTTACGCCTACTCCGGGGTGATGTGGGCCTGCGTGTTCATGCGCACCGGCGCCCGGCGGGTGCACTTCGGCGAAACCGAGAAGCCCGACGATGTCGAATCGCTCTTCTACCATGCCGGATTGATGAAACGTCTTATCGGAGAGGATCAGTAATGCTCGCACCGCTCGACGAGTTCCCGGTACACCAGATTCCCAAGCCGATCGCGTCGCCCGGCTCCTCGGACCGCAACTTCTATGACCGCTCCTACTTCAACGCCCACGACCGCACCGGCAACATCTTCTTCATCAGCGGCATCGGCTATTACCCCAACCTGGGGGTGAAGGACGCGTTCGTGCTCATCAGGCGCGGGGACACGCAGACCGCCGTACACCTGTCCGACGCCATCGACTCCGACCGGCTCAATCAGAACGTCAACGGCTACCGGATCGAGGTCAGCGAACCGCTGCGCAAACTGCGACTGATCCTCGACGAAACCGAAGGCATCGCCGCCGATCTCACCTGGGAAGGCCTATTTGGTGTCATCCAGGAACAGCCCCACGTCCTGCGGTCCGGCAACCGGGTGACGCTGGACGCCCAGCGGTTCGCCCAGCTTGGTAGCTGGAGCGGTCGCATCGCCGTCGACGGGGAGGAGATCGCCGTCGACCCCGCGACCTGGATCGGCAGCCGCGACCGGTCCTGGGGCATCCGCCCGATCGGCGAGCCCGAGCCCGCGGGCCGGCCAGCCGACCCGCCATTCGCGGGCATGTGGTGGCTGTACCTGCCGATGGCGTTCGACAACTTCGCCGTCGTGCTGATCATCCAGGAGGAGCCCAACGGGTTCCGTTCGCTCAACGACTGCACCCGTATCTGGCGCGGCGGCCGCGTCGAGCAGCTGGGCTGGCCGCGGGTCACCATCCACTACCGTTCCGGCACCCGAATCCCGACCGGCGCCACGATCGAGGCGACCACCCCCGACGGCACCCCTGTTCACTTCGACGTGGAGTCCAAGCTGCCGGTCCCCATCCACGTCGGCGGCGGCTACGGCGGCGACTCGGACTGGCTGCACGGCATGTGGAAGGGCGAAAAGTTCGTCGAACGACTGACTTACGACATGACCGACCCGGCGATCATCGCGCGGTCCGGCTTCGGCGTGATCGACCACGTGGGCCGCGCGCTGTGCCGCGACGGCGACGCGAATCCGGTGGAGGGCTGGGGACTTTACGAACACGGCGCGCTAGGCCGCCACGACCCCTCCGGGTTCAAAGACTGGTTGACCGTCGCGCCCTGAGTCCTCACCTCGAACGTCGACTCGTTGGGCCATTTTGGGCCGGTTGCGCACAACAACTCGACGTTGAGCACCTAGCGGAATTCACCAATGATTGCGGCCAGCGTCTCTAGCCCAACGGGTGCCGCCTGATACAAGCACACGGTATCGGTCACGCCGTCAACGCGATCGCGGATATGGGCGGCCACCTGCGAGGGCGTGCCGCAGGCCGCGATGGTGTGCATCATCTCGTCGGTGATCAGCGCGCCCATCTCCTGCCAGCGGCCCTGCTTGGACATCGCGTTGAGTTCGGGCTGCAGATCCTCCCAGCCGTGCGCGGCCAGGACCGGCCGGTAGGCCGGCGTCGAGCCGTAAAACGCCAGCAGCCGCCGGGTGCCCGCGTCGGCTTGCTCCCGGTCGGCGTCGGTAGAGCCCACCGACACGATGATCTCGGGAATGACGGCAAAGTCTTCGGGTTGCCGGCCGCCGGCCCGCAGGCCGTCGCGCACCGCGGGCATCGTGCTCTCGTGCAGAAACTTCTTCGAGCCGAACGGCATCACCAGCAGGCCGTCGGCATTCTCGGCGGTCGCCCGGGTCAGCCTCGGACCAAGCGCACCGACGTAAATGGGCGGCGGGCCATAGGGATTCGGGCCGGGGCTGAAGGCCGGCGTCATCAGGGTGTGCCGGTAGTAGTCGCCGCGAAAGTCCAAGGAGCCGCCGGAATTCCACGCCTCAAAAATCGCACGCAGGGCAGCGACCAGCTCGGTCATGCGGGCTACCGGGTGATCGAACTGCGCGCCGAACCGCTTTTCGATCTGCGGGCGGACCTGAGTGCCGAGACCCAGGAAGAATCGACCGCCGCTCAGCAGCTGATGATCGTTGGCCTGGTGCGCCAGGTGGATCGGATTGCGCGGAAACGCGATGGCCACGTTCGTCATCAGGTCCAGACCGCCCACCGTGGCGGCCAAGGTCAGCGGAGCGAACACGTCGTGCTGACCCTCGAAGGTGGCGACACCGGTCGCTCCGGCGTCGCGGAGTTCTCGCGCGCGCTCGGCGGCATCAGTGAGCCCGCGCAACGCGGTGAAGACTTTCAATCCACCTGCCTGACGACGCCGCGGGCGTGCAACCACACGAAAGAGACGGGCAATCGAAATTTACCCTACGAAATCGTCAAAATACGGTTGACTAGAGCGCGTGCCGAAGCCGCCGCGGATTGTCGACGTCGTCGTGGTCGGTGCCGGTTTTGCCGGGCTGGCCGCGGCGCGCGAGCTGACGCGACAGGGCCACGACGTGCTGGTCTTCGAGGGCCGTGACCGGGTTGGCGGGCGCTCGTTCACCGGTAGCGTCGCGGGGTTGCCCGCCGACCTGGGCGGCACTTTCGTCGGTCCCACCCAGGATGCGGTGCTCGCGCTGGCGGCCGAGCTTAAGGTTCCGACCACTCCGACCCATCACGACGGTAAGAACCTGATCCACTGGCGCGGCTGGGCGCGTCCCTACCGCGGCACCATTCCCAAGCTGTCGCTGTCCGGACTCCTTGATATCGCCCGGCTGCGCTGGCAATTCGACAGGATTGCCCGCGGCATCCCGCTGGCTGCGCCTTGGTACGCGCGCCGCGCGCGCGAGCTGGACGACATGTCGCTCGGCGACTGGTTGCGCTCGGTGCACGCCACCGCCTCGTCGCACGACCTGCTGGCCATCGTGGCCCGGGTGACCTGGGGATGCGAACCCGACGACGTGTCGATGCTGCACGCCGCCCGCTACGCGCACGCCGCCGGCGGCCTGGACCGGCTGCTCGACGTCGAGAATGGCGCCCAGCAGGACCGTTTCCCGGGCGGTACTCAGCAAATCGCCGAGGCGGCGGCCGCCGAACTGGGCTCACGTGTGCTGCTCAACGCGCCGGTCCGCCGCATCGAACGGCACGGCGCCGGCGTGACGATCACAAGCGCCGTCGGCGAGGCCGAGGCCGGCTTCGTCATCGTCGCGATCCCGCCGGCGCATCGCGCGTCGATCGAGTTCTCTCCCCCGCTGCCCACCGAGTACGAGCAACTCGCCCAGCATTGGCCTCAGGGGCGGCTGAGCAAGGCCTACGCCGCCTACGAAACGCCGTTCTGGCGGGCCGACGGGTTCTCCGGACAAGCGCTGTCCGACAAGGGCCCGGTGTTCATCACCTTCGATGTCAGCCCGCACGCCGACGGGCCCGGCATCCTGATGGGCTTCGTCGACGCCCGCGCGTTCGACTCACTTCCCACCGAGCAGCGCCGCCGCGACACACTGCGCTGCTTCGCATCGCTCTTCGGCGAAGAGGCGCTCAAACCCCTTGACTATGTCGACCAGCGTTGGGGCGCAGAGGATTTCGCGCCGGGCGGTCCGACCGCAGCGGTACCACCGGGGTCGTGGACACGATTCGGGCCATGGTTGCGCGAGCCGGTCGGGCCGATTCACTGGGCCGGCACCGAGACCGCCGACGAATGGACCGGATTTCTCGACGGCGCCGTCAGGTCCGGCCAACGCGCAGCCGCCGAGGTCACCGCCCTGCTATGAGCTGATCCGGCGGACCCGCACGTCGTGGGTCACCGATTCGGCCAGTGCCCGCAGATGCCGGCTCACCTCGCGGGGCCGTTCCAGCATCGAGCAGTGCCCGCCGGTCAGCTCGACCAGGCCGACAACGTTGGGCGCAGTGCGCGCGATCCTGCGGGACTGGTTGATCGGCGTCAGCCGATCGCGTTCGCTGCCGATGACCAGGGTCGGCACGATCAAACCGTCCAACTCCAGATACCGCGAGCCCAGCGCATCGACGAGCATCTTCGCGCAACCCCCACGTGCGGCGGGTGATGTCTGTGCGAACAGCTCGTAGACGAGCCGCGCCGCGCTCGGATCGGCGTCCCTCCCCACCGCGAGCATCGCCACCAGATAGCGGCTCGGGATGCGGGCGGCAGCCGGGAGCGGAAACCCGCCGAACGCGTTGATCAGGCCGCGCGCGGCCAACACGCGTGCCGGCGACAACTCGCGCGGCACCGAAAACAGTTTCACCTCGCGCACCAGATCCCCGCTGGTGGTGTTGATCAGCGCGACGGCGGCGGCTCGCCGGCGGACCTTGTCGCGGTAGTGCGCTGACCAAGCGGCGATGGTGATGCCGCCCATCGAGTGCCCGGCAAGCACGGCGCGCTCGCGCGGCGCCAAGGTCGCCTCAAGCACCGAATCAAGGTCGCCCGCAAGGTGTTCCAGGCTGTAGCCGCCACGCCGCGGAACGCCGCTTCGCCCGTGGCCGCGATGGTCGAACGCGATCACCCGGTAATCGGTGGCCAGGTCAGCGATCTGGTGTGCCCACGCCCGGATCGCGCACGTGATGCCGTGGGTCAGCACAATCGGATAGCCGCCGGGTGGCCCGTATACCTCCGCGTGCAACGGTGTTCCGTCGGCCGCGCGCACGGTCAGGGTGCGGCTTGGCGGTAGTACGTCAGGGAGTCGCTCAGTTGTGCGAGTCGATCGCGCAGCACTCATCGCCACTCCCCCTCTAGCACGGCCACGTCGCCGCAGTCAGGATGCACGCGAGTTTAACCCGCACGCAACGACGATCGGGCCATATTCGGCCGAATTCGCGCCACGAATTTCAGGACGATCGTCCAATAACTCGTGGGGCGAACCGCGGGCCACACCGGTCGCGATGTGAGACCCTGACAGCCATGTCCCCGATGTCCCGTCGGGCGTTAATCGCGGCAGCGACGAGCGCGGTCGGCGGCGGGCTGGCGGCCGCCTGCGAGCCGGTTCACCGGCCGCCTCCGGACGCCAAGTCGGTGCTCGTCGTCGGCGCCGGCATGGCGGGCCTGTCCGCCGCGCGCAGCCTGGCCGACGCGGGGTGGCCGGTGCGCGTCATCGAAGCCCGCAACCGCATCGGCGGTCGCGTGTACACCAACCGCGACTGGGGCTTTCCGCTTGAGATGGGTGCGTCCTGGATCCACGGCACGACAGACAATCCGTTGGTGCCGCTGGCGCACCAGGCACAGTCACAGCTCGTCCCGACCGACTATTACGGTTGGGCGAAGCTCGCGGTTGATCCCCAACTGCGGCCGCTGCACTACTACCCGAAAACCTGGCGCAAGTTCGTGGATCGGGCTCGCGACCAGGTCGACGGCGGGAGTCTGGGCGCGGCCGTCGACGCCGCGGCGACCAGTGAAGAACTATCGGATTCCGACCGTGCCCAGTTGGCGTTTTATCTCGCCGACCAGATCGAGGACGAATACGCCGCCGACGCAAATCAGCTGTCCGCCAAGACATTTGATGAAGGGGAATTCGCCGGTGGCGATCAGGTAGTTATCACGAACGGCTACGACGCGCTCCCGAAGCTGCTCGCCAACGGACTTGAGATCGTGCTGAATACGCCGGTAACCGCGGTAGTGCGGCGCGACAAGTCCGTCGCAGTGAAGGCCGGCAGCCGCTCGTTCGAGGGATCCGCGGCGATCGTCACGGTTCCCCTCGGCGTGCTGAAATCCGGCACCATCACCTTCGACCCGCCCCTCCCCGACGGACACGCCCATGCGGTGAATGCCCTGGGCTTCGGCGTGCTTTCCAAGAGCTACTTCCGCTTCAACCGGCGAACCTGGGACGTCGAGAACGCCTTTTACCGGTTCATCGGCACCGAGCCGGGCCTCTGGGCGCAATGGTTCACCTTGCCGAGCGCCGCGGGCCCAATCGTATTGGCCTTCAACGCCGGTGAGCGCGGCCGGTCGATGGAGTCGTCCTCGCCCGAGAATCTGATGGCCAGCGCGCTGCCCATCGCGAGACAGCTGTTCGGCGACGACGTCTCCCCGGTCGAGGTCCGAACCTCGAACTGGACCCTCGATCCCTACGCGCGCGGCTCGTACTCATTTCATGCGCCAGGATCCGGCCTCGAAGATCGGCGCCGCCTGCAGGAACCGATCGGCGACCGGCTTTACCTGGCGGGTGAGGCCGTCGGCGTCAACAATCCGGAGAGCGTGACCGGCGCCGTGATCAGCGGCCGTTACGCGGCCGGCCAATTGATGCACCGATTGAGTGGTTGACGACCCGCCGACGGGGTCTCGGAAACCGTTGTCCTGCGGCAGTATTGCTACTACTTCTCCAGCGCCTGCGCGCAGGCATCAAGAATCGCGGCGTAGCTCGAGCGGAGCAGCCGATAGGTGACCCGCTCCAACAGCTTGCCTCCGGCCCGGGCCGGGTGGGTGTAGTTGCTGTGCCAGTGCACGCGTGTGCCGTCGCCCGACGCGGTGAACGTCAGGGTCCCGCCCTCGTGATTGAACGGCGGGAACGATCGAACGATGAGGTAGGAGTAGCTCCGCGGACGATCGTAGGCCGTGATGTCCTCCCGAAACCACGTCCCAACCCCCACCACCTCGCGCACCCCACCCGCGCCGGACGTGGGTGAATCCTTCGCCCATCCGGCCTTGCGAGCCAGCGGAGCGGCAGCCAGGTTCACCGGGTCGGCCAGCCAGTCGAAGACCCGTTCCGCAGGCGCGTCGATCGTCCGCTCCACGTCAATCTCGACCATCAACTCCCCCGCCCGGCGGCAATGGCATTGTCCACGCACATGCTAGCCGCCTTCCGACCGCGATGCGCCACCGCCCAGCCCCCATTTTGATCTCGGTCAAAGGCGAATCATTTTGTGCGCGTGGGGAAACCGGAAATCGACGAACGGTACTCGATGAGCACGGCTTGATTGCGCGCACCGGGAGCTGTTGGGCGCCGACAGGACGCAAACCACCCTTACACGGGTCGCCGCCCGATGGGGATTCGCCCACACCCGGCCGGTTTGCCGTCTACTACCGGCAGGTCTACGGCGAAAGCCCGCATACCACGCTGCGCAGCTGAAGGGCTGCGGGCCGCTACATCACTCTTTGAGCGAGGCGTGTGGGCTCCGGCCGTACGTCTGTCGGTACAGCACCGCGAACCTGCCGGTGTGTGCGAAGCCCCAACGCTGTGCGATCTCGGTGACGGTGGTGTTAGACCGATCACCGGCGAGCAGCTCTCGATGGGCGCGGTGTAGCCGGATGCGACGCATGTACTCCGTCGGCGTCGTATCGAGCTGGCGCCGGAACAGGTATTGCACCGCCCTGGGGGTCAGATGCACCGCGTCCGCCACGTCGTAGATGGTGATGTCGGCGGCATGGTGGTGGATGAAGGCCATCGCGTCCTTGAGCGTGTCCGAAAGCGCTGGGCCGCCCGCCAGGTCCTGCTCGGTGACATTGGACGGGTAACACTCGAGCAGCGCGCCGGCCAGCAACGGAGCCGTCGCGGCGACGATCAGCGGCTGCTCGCCGGTGTCGGCGCAAGCCAAGGTCCCGGTCACGTAATCCAGCGCCCGGTGCCACGCGCGCACCGCGGCAGGTGAGCGTGGGCGCCAGTTCAGGAACCGGATCTGCTGCGATAGCAGCGCATGCCGGTCGCCGGCGACCTTGTGCAGCGCCTCGGCCGCGACGGTCACCACATCGAACCGGGCACCGTCGACACGCAGCACACAGGACATGCCGTGGGCTATGAGCAACGGGCAATCCAGGTCTGGGAACGGACCGCCCGTGACGGTCAACGATCCAGCACGGGGCTGGATCACGACAACCGTATCGGCGGGTGGAATCTCAAGGCCCAATCGACCCTGGACCAGCACCTCGTCGACCGTGATCAAACCGGTCTCGCAGCGCCGATGGGTGACGGCCGTGCGGCTCGTGAGCTCGCTGACCCGCCAGCCTGGCCGGTAGTTGGCGGCGAAGAACTGGCGCACGGCCTCCGGTTCGACCGTGTGGAATTGCTCGTACCGAAGTGCCGCCGGACTGCGCCCCCGCCCGGAATCGGGCGCGAGCGAGTGACGGGCGGGGTGGAGGTCGACTTGGACGGCGTCGGTTTCGCCGTCTCCACCGATGAGGACGTCGTCGGATGCCATGTTGTCGGTGATGCTCGTCATGGTCGTCATAGCGGGCCTGCGCACTGGGCAACGCCCGCCTTCATGATTGCATCACCGGGCCTGCGTCGACTGCAACTCGGCCGGTACCGAACTTTCCGACCCGAGCTGTCGATAGATGTTAAGCGCGTCAAGCGCGATCCGGTCCCAGGTGAACCGTGACACGGCGCGGCTTCGACCGGCCGCGCCCATGCTATCGCACTGAAAGCTGTGCGCCAGAAGGTTTCTCAATGCGACAGCCACTGCGGCCGGGCTTTGTTGCGACAGCACGAACCCGGTCACGGAATCCACCACGGCGTCGGTCAGGACACCGACGGGCAGTGTCAGCACCGCCACCCCACTGGCCATGGCCCGCAATACAAAAGTCGCGCGCGGTGGCTGCCGCGGCGTGCACACGAGCACGTCGGCAGACCGCAGCAGCATTGGCAGTTCATCGTCGCCGACCCTGCCCGCGAAGCGCACTTGGTCCGCCACTCCCAATTCGGCGGCGAGGCGTTCGAGCCCCGCCCGCGCCTCGTCGTGGCTGGGGTCACCCGCGGCGGTTTCCGCGACGACGAGCTCCGCGCCCATGACCTGGGGCAACGCTCGAATCGCGATGTCGAACCCGTTGGACCACAGTGCGTTTGGCCCCAGACAAAGAACACGACGCAGGCCCCTGCGGGCAGCCGCGGGCCCGACCGGACTGTATCGCTCGACGTCGACGCCGCTGCCCAGGCTGGACACCCGTGTCCGACCGCGACGTAACCGCGCCAGCACGTCGACATCGGCGGTGCACTCACCTGTCACCCATGTCGCGCCACGCGCCAACAGCGGCTCGATCCGTTCGCGTTCGCTCTCCCGGCCTGTGCCGCCACCGCGGGGACGTGAGGTCGCGATCAGTCCCTGGAAGCTCTGGACGGTCGGTATCCGCCGCCGTGCCGCCAACTGAGCGGCCAACCCGCCTAACCAGCCATACGCGTGCACGACGTCAGGTCGATCCGATGCCCACAGGCGCTCGAGGGTCGCCGCCCACTCCCCTACGTACGGCAATACCGTTGGCGGCGATGCGCCCGCGCGCGGACCGACGCGTGTCGGCACGATCCGGTAGTCCCCGCTCACCGCGATGGGCCGCCGCCCCTGCCGCCGCAGGTAGGCGGTCGCCTCATGCCCCCGGGCCACGAGCGCGGCACAAAGTTGCTGAGGGTCGTCACCGAGGAGGTCGTCGCCGGTGACGATCGCGAGCTTCACTGACGCTCCCTTCGACGGCGCGGAGTGCGGCGATCCCAAAAGTGTGCTACCCGACGCGGCCCCGACGAAACGCGAAGCGGTGTGCTCTTCGTCTACCGTCCGACCTTTCGCATATCGGATACGCCGCATTGTGACCCGGCCGCAAAAGTGGGTGGACACTGAGGGAGTGACGACGGACACGCGCCGCCCGGCAGTTGAGCTGGTGGTCCTGCTGGCGTCGGCGGGTGGCTTGGATCCCTTGTCAAGCATTTTGGGTGAATTACCAACCGAGTTCCCCGCTGCCGTGGTTGTGCAACAACACCTCGGAGGCCTGTGCAGCGTGCTGCCGGCGATCCTGGGCAGGCAAACATCCCATCGCGTCAGTTGGGCGCAGGACGGGCAGGCCGTCGCGCCGGGACAGGTGATCGTCGGTCCGCCGGGAATGCACCTGGAACTGACGCCGGACGGCACCTGTCGCCTGCGACAAACGGAGGCGCTCGGAGAGCGGCGGTTCGATGTGCTGCTGGAGTCGCTGGCCAAGTCGTACGGAGCGCGCAGCGTGGCGGTCGTTTTGTCGGGCTCCGGGCATGACGGCGCCATCGGCACCGCCGCGATGAAGCGGGCCGGCGCCATCGTCATCGCGCAAAGCCCGGACACCGCCCGGTACTCCTCGATGCCGATCGCGGCCGCGCGGGCGGGCGCCGATCTGGTGTTGCCGATTCATGAGATCGGACGCGTCCTGGCCGACATTGTCGCGGGTGCGCCGCTACCCGAGCCGCGAGCCCGCGAAAAGGGCTCGACCGTAATATCTTTGGGAACGCGGGCGCAATGCGCGGGGGAAAGGAATGGCGAAAACGCGACCGCTGGAGGTGGGGAATCAATGGAAACCGGTGATCTGACCGACGCGCAGCGCGACGGTCGTGCGCAGATGTCGCCGAACAATGGCTCGAACACCGCGTGCGCCCGCGCCGAAATGGCTCGCCTGCGCGCCGCCGAGCTGCGGCGCAGACGCCAGGATCTGTCCTCGGGGATTGGTGCCACCGCGCAGACGGTGGTCGTGGCGCGACGCAGGGCCGCGGAGTCATTGCGCCGCGCGCGACTGGCTCACCAAGCGGCCGATGAAGCGGCCGCGCGTTGGGGACACTGAGGATCAACCCTCGGCCTGTTGCGGGACTAGTCCAACACCTCCATGAGCAACAGCGCCCCGCGAACGGTGCCCTCGTTCGTCCGGAATGACGAACACGTGACCCGCACCCGAGTCTGGCCGCCGCGCCGGTTGACCGCGTCCACCTGCGTTTCGCCGAAGCTGTCCGAATCGACGAACGCGTTGCCGATCAACGGCCGCAGGGTGTCCATGGGCAGCCCGATGTCCAGCCCGGTCAACTTCGTCCCTGCCGTCTCGTCGGCCCGAAGCCCCCAGAGGTCCTCGCATCCCCGGTTCCACACCACCACCCTCATCTCCCGGTCCACCACGACCATTCCCAGCTCGACCGAGTTGATCAGCGAATCCAGGAAGTTGTTGGCGTCGTCGAGTTCCAGGCTGCGCTCGCGCAGCGTCTCGTTGATGGTGTGCAGTTCGTCATTGGTGGATTGCAGCACCTCGTTCATCGTCTCGAGCTCTTCGTTGGTGGACTGCAGTCCCTCGTTGGTCGTCTCGAGTTCCTCCACGGTGGACTGCAGCTCTTCGTTGGTGGTCTCGAGTTCCTCGTTGGTGGATTGCAGCTCGTCGTAGGCCGCCTCGAGCTGGCGGTTGGTCTGGACGACCTTGTCGAGCAGTGCACGTGTCGCGGTCACATCGAAGAACACGATCGTCACGCCGAGGAGGCCGATCTCGGCGTCGACGAGCGGATTGACGTGGATCTCGAACCACACGGTCTCCGCGCCGGGTCGCTGCCACTTCACATCCGGGATCCGCGTTGACCGCCGCTCCACCTTGGCCTGCTCCAGGTAGGCGCGCAACTCGACGGGACGGTGGGAGACCTCGAGATCGCGCAGTAGCCGGCCGATATCGCGAGCCGAGAGGCCGAAGATGCTCTCCGCCTGCTGGTTGATCATCGCGACGGTGTCCTCGCCGGTGATCACGATCTGGGCGACCGGGCTGGCACGAAAAGCCAAGTCGCGCGCCGTGGCCAGCCCCGGCAAGTCGGCGTGGCGATCGTAGAAGGCGGCGGCCGGGTCGTAACGATCCATGCGGGGTCGGGGTCCGGCCACCTTGCGGAAGATCCGGTTCTTGAAGTTCAGCGGAGCGAAGCGGTCACCGTGGCTCAACAGCATCTCGGCGTGTCCGAGAAACAGCCTGCCCTGGGGTGCAAGCGCGAAATGTAAGCGTCCCAGCACGTTTCGCTGGGTCTCGGCGTTGAGGTACATCAGGGTGTTGCGACACACCAGCAGATCGACACGCGAGATGACCGCATCGTTGACCAGGTCGTTGCGGCCGAAAATGACCGCGCGGCGTAGATCTTTATGGAAGATATAGCGACTGTTGACCTGTTCGAAGTAGCGCGCCAACAGATCTGACGGCACCCCCTCCACGGCCTTGGCTTCGTAGGATGCGGTGCGCCCCTCGGTGAGCGCCTGCTCGTCGATGTCGGTGGCGTAGATCTTGACCCGCTGCCGGAACTCGTCGGGTCCCATCGCCTCGGCGAGCAGCATGGCCAGTGTGTAGGCCTCCTGCCCGGATGCACATCCCGCGCTCCACACCCGAATCGGATCCCCTGGCCCGCGCTCGGCCAGCATTCGCGGAACGACCTCGGCGCTGACGAATTCCCAGGCCTCCGGGTCCCGGAAAAATGCGGTGACGTTGATCAGGATGGTGTTGAACAGCGACGCGAATTCGTCAGAGCTCGCCTGCAAAAGGTCCAGATACTCCTCGAACGAGGTGTATCCCGCTTGATCCATTCGGTGACGGACACGGCGGATCAGCGACGTGCGCTTGTAACCGGCGAAGTCGAAGCCACGGGAATCGCGCATATAGCGCAACAAAGCCTCGAAGGCCTCGTCGGTCGCGCCGTCCATCGAGTTCCCGTTCGCAAAAATGTTCGCTGTAGCACTTGAACACTACTCGCGGCGTTAAAGCTGGTTTTCGCGACCGACCAAAGCCCACACCGTCTTACCCGACGACGTCGGGGTGGCACCCCACGCCCGACAAAGTGCGGAAACGATTGCGAGGCCCGAAACGATTTCGGCGCCGCGATCGGCGTCTTCGTGCCGGCCAGGCAGGCGTTCGCCGCCATCCTCGACCGCGACCGTGACGGTGTCGCGATTGAGTTCGACAATCAACACCGGTGCGCAGTCGGTGTGGTCGAGGACGTTTTCGACGAAGACGGTGGCCACCGTCGCCGCGACCGGAATCAGCTCGCGCTTGCCCCAACTGGTGAGCCAATCCGTGACCCTGGCGCGGGCAAGGCCGACGCCGACCCTGGTGACCGGAAGCGCGCTGCGGGCCCGCCGCCGGACAGGTAACGACCCGGCGCGGAGCGCATCCAGCGCCGACTCCCGGTTGGGGTGCACCGGCACATATCGGGACACGCCGCAGGCGGCGATCGCCCGTCGAACCTGCGGTTGCGCGCACACCAGCAGGATCGGCACGTCCGGCCACACACTGACGTGCCAGCGAGCGCTGGTGAACACCGACCAGGCCGAGGCGGACGGCACGGACAGGCTGTTGACATCGACGATCACCGCAAGCGGCTCGTCGAGCGCGGCCTTGATGACGGCGTCGCGCATGCTGCGATAGGTCGAGCTGTCCAGCACGCCGTCAGCCACCAGGATCTGCACGTCCTGCTGCGGTTCCGCGTCGATCCGGATCGCCGGCCGTAGTTCATCCACCGGTATCACCATCAGGAGGACCACGGGCCACCAGCCGCTCGCTCAGCACGGCCAATGCGCGTTCGGATTCCGCCGCCACGGCACTGTAGTGCCGAAACAGCAGACCGGGTCCGGTTTTGTGGGCCAGTTGCCGGGCCAATTTGGCCTTCTCCTGCAGGCTGCGCAGCGCGGTCCAGATTGCGCCCTCCACCTCGTCGTCTCGCGCGGTGAGCAGCGCATCCGGCGTCCAGGCTTGACCGCCGCGGCATCGAAGGTTGCCCTCGCCGACTGAAACCAGCGAGCCACTGGAGTCCGGGCACGTGTAGCCGGAAGGCCCGCCCAAATCTTGGGCGCCGAAGTCGGTCGAGGACTGGGGCGCCATGGCAATCCGGTTCTCAAATTCCATCGCCACGTCGGGCCCCATGTCCAGCTCCTCGATTTCCCGGTGTGACAGCTCTTTGAGGATCGCGCCGATGTCTGCCGCGGCGGCCTGCCGATCCAGCACACCGGCGTCACGCGCGCTAATCGGCATTCCCGGGAACAACGCGTCCTCGGGTGACTGGCCGATGGTGGTTCCGCCGCGCGCGCGGATCGCCGCCAGTCCCAGCACGCCGTCGTCGAGCACGCCCGAGAGCAGAACCCCGATGGTGCGGGGCACGAATGCGAGAGCCACCGAGCGGAACAAGGCGTTGATCGCGGGCCGATGTCCGTTCTCGGTCGGCCCCTCCGACAGGAGCGTGCGATTCTCGGCGACCAGCAGATGGCGATCCGGGCTACCGACGTAGATGTGTCCCGGCCGAAGCGTCGCGCCATGTTCGGCAGTGACGGACGGCAGCGGACCGCTGCGGTCGACGATGCGGGCCAGGATGCTTGGGGCGTCGGCGGGTACGTGCAGCACCATCAGGTAGGCATAAGGCACATCCGGCGACAGGCCGGCGGCCAGACGCGATAGGGCTTCGACCCCTCCTGCCGAGGCGCCGATCGCGACCACTCCGCGCAGGTCGCCGTTTCCGTTGGTCGCGTCAATCACCACCCTCGACTACCCCCATCAAAGGCCACGTAACCGCGCAGGAGGTGGGTAGATAAGCGCTGGCCCTGTTTTACGCAAAAGATCGCCGGCGAAGACCCCGATTTCAAGCGGCGCGACTTGTGGGACGCCAGCGACTCCGGCCAGTATCCCGATTGGGAAACATAGTCGTGTCCGGCGCGGGGAGATCATCGCCGCCTTGTAGTTTGTCGACGCACCCGACAAGTAACCGGCACCCGCGATGGTTCTGCTTGTAGTCCGCTCTGCTCGGCACGTCGCGTGGCCGCACTGACCAATTCGTCGGCACCTACCGGCTGCGCGCCCCGCGCCCGGTCAAACACCTCAGCCTGGTCGAGGCGGCCCTGGGGCAGACGCACATGCCGCGCACCATCACCGGCCCGCACGCCATGCGGCACCTATCCGGAAAGCGAAGACTCAGCAGCGACTCGTCTGTCCGGTGATGATTTTTTGTGTGCCACCCGGAACCGAGGGCGCTAGGCTCGTGTCAAATAAGTCCGCAGCTGCGTGTATCACGAACGGCGTGTAGGACAACGCCGTCACTCGCCCTGCTCACCATCGCCTTTGAGAGGCGCCAACATATGACTGCTCCAACTCCACCAAGCCGACGCGGGGAACCGCGCAGCCGCTACGAGATCGATTGCGCCGGGGCGCGCGTGCGTGTTCACGCCCGCAGCCTGGCCACGGTCTTGCGCATCGAAGGCGAAATCGACGCGTCCAACGCCGATCTCGTCGCCGAGGCAATCCGCCGCTTCGCGCGGCTCAAGGCCCCGCTGGTCCTCGATGTAAGTCACCTGGATTTCCTGGGCAGCGCGGGTCTTCGAGCGCTGCTAGTCCTCAACGCGGAGCACCGGCAAGCTCGACTGCACTGCAACGTCGTCAGCGGTGCAGCGCTGCGCCGGCTAACCGGCGCGGCCACCGATCATGGCTTACCCGTGGTCGATTCGGTTCCTGAGGCCCTGCAGAACACCCACGACTTCATCCACGCGCGCCGTCAGCTCCTCCCGGGTCCGGCCCGACAGCGAGAGCCGCAGCGCAACACGGATTAGCCCCCAAAGACCAACCGCATCAACCCGTTCAAGATTTCGGTGCGTTGGGCCACGAGCTGCGCACGGCATCGCGCCTGATTGGTCGATTCCGGCTCGCTCAAACGGGGTTCACCGGTAGCCGCCCGCTGCGACGAAGCGTTTCGGCACGGCTGAGACGGTCACCCCCCAGAAAGTCCCTCTCCGGCAACACGATTCCGGTCCGCGGCATGAGGCAATCCGAGCTGCGGCAGGTCATCCCGGCTAGACACACTGACCGCCGCAATCACCGCCCCCAATATTGCTCTGGGCAGCAGATATCCGGCAGCTGGACTCATTCTGCGTCTGTTTAACGCAGGCGATCCACCCCTCATGCTGCGCCGCAGCAATCCCGCTTCGTGAAAACACACGGGCAAGTCGCTCATGACGCTCGATGCGGACCGTGGGCCGCGCGCGATCACGGTAGGAATGTGCGATGAGCCGCGGACCTTCGCCCGACATGCAGGCCGTCGTCGGCTACATTCGCGAAAGGCCAGGCAAGGAGGCCACCGGTGACCGATCCCCAGGACCCTTACGGGTACAACCCGTACAGCTACGATCCGCTCGGCCGTGTCCCATCCGCCGGCCCGCCGGTGGAACCGCCGCCATTCACACCACCGCCCGCACCGCCATACCGCCCGCCCGTCAACACCTTGGCGACGCTGTCGCTGGTTTTCGCGTTCGTGTTTCCGCCCGCCGGTGCGATTCTGGGGCACCTGGGGCTCGCGCAGATCCGCCGCACGGGTGAGCTTGGCCGAGACCGCGCACGGGCCGGGGTCGCGCTGTCGTATGCGTTCATCTCACTCACGGTCGTCGCGCTGGTCGCATGGGCCACCCTGGCTGCCTTCACCTCCACTCCCAACCAGACCGCGGCACCCACCACCACGACCACAACGGGGCCCCCACCGCCGACGGTCGCGCCGGACACCGTGGCCGCGCTGTTGCCCAGCCTCACCGACCTGAGAAACATCACCGTCGACCAGAACCTCGAGGCCGGCCCAACATTTGCGCATCCCGAAAGGTCCGACAACAACAAGCGATCCATCGACCGTCCGGAATGCTGGGGAAGCATCGCCCCCGGGATGCCGGAGGCCTACGCCGTCGACGCCATCGTCCGATACCACGCGGCGGTATTTGCCGACACGCGCAGCTTCCTCAAGTCGACCCAGGTCATCGAGGCCGTCGCGGCATTCCGTGATCCGTCCGCGGCCCGATCACAACTGGACAAGCTGCTGTCCGGCTGGCGCCAATGCGGCGGCACAACCGTAAACGTGACGATTCCCGACGTGGGGCCAACACCATATTCACTGAGCGCTCCCGCCGATGCCGGCAACGGCATCACCACACTGGATCTGGCGCCCAAGGGTCTGCAGGTTCGCTCCACCCGCGCGATAGCGGCCAGGGCCAACGTCGTCATCGACCTGTCCGTGTCCTGCAGCGGCACGACCGACAGTGACCGCGCGCGGCAATCCGCGGTCAGCATCGCCAACTACATACTCAACAAGATCCCGGGCTAGCGCTTCAGTAGGGTGGGGCCATGAAATATATCGACGTCGAGGGAGTCGGACGCGTCAGCCGAATCGGCTTGGGCACCTGGCAATTCGGGTCACGCGAGTGGGGCTACGGCGACAGTTATGCCGCCGGCGCCGCGCGCGACATCGTGCAGCGCGCCCGGGCCTTGGGGGTGACGTTTTTCGACACCGCCGAGATCTACGGGTTCGGCAAGAGCGAGCGGATCCTCGGCGAGGCACTCGGCGACGAGCGCGCCGAGGTCGCGGTGGCCAGCAAGGTCTTCCCGGTGGCCCCCTTCCCCGCGGTGATCAAGCAGCGCGAGCACGCGAGTGCGCGGCGGCTCGGCCTCGACCGCATCCCGCTCTACCAGATCCACCAGCCCAACCCGGTGGTCCCCGATTCGGTGATCATGCCGGGCATGCGCGACCTGCTCGACGGCGGCAAGATCGGCGCGGCCGGCGTATCCAACTACTCGCTGGCGCGGTGGCAAAGGGCCGATGCCGCGCTCGGGCGGCCGGTCATCAGCAACCAGGTGCATTTTTCGCTCGCCTCGCCCGGTGCACTCGAGGATCTGGTCCCGTTCGCCGAGCGTGAGAACCGCATCGTGATCGCGTGGAGCCCGCTGGAACAAGGGCTGCTGGGCGGCAAGTACGGCCTCAACAACCGTCCCGGCGGCATTCGCGCGACGAACCGGTTCTTCGGTACAGAAAACCTGCGCCGCGTCGAGCCGCTGCTGCAGACACTGCGCGACATCGCCAGGGAGGTCGACGCCAAGCCGGCGCAGGTGGCGCTGGCCTGGCTGATCAGCCTGCCGGGCGTGGTCGCCATTCCCGGCGCGTCCAGCGTCGAGCAGCTCGAGTTCAATGTCGCCGCCGCCGACATTGAGCTCAGCTCACAATCCCGTGACGCACTCACGGCGGCGGCGCGTGCGTTCAAGCCGACGTCGAACGCGCACTTCCTGGCCGAGAAGGTCCGCGAGAGGTTAGGCCACTAAGCAAACGCCGCGGGGATGCCGGGCGCGCCCCTGACGACCACGACCGGCATCGACGTCGCCGCATCGGTGCGCAGGATCATGTGCACCACCTCGACGAGGTCCTCGACGGGCATCAGCTTGCCGGGCATGCAGCCCCGCGAAGTCCACAGCGGGTGGGCCTTCGCGGCGAGCTCCATATCCCAGCCGATGTTGAATCCCGTTCGGCCGTCGCCCTCGCCACCGGTGCACTCCCCCGCGACGAGGGAGGTAAAGCCGATGTCGGGGTGTTCGGCCCGCCACGTTTCGACGAGTCGCTCGAGCGCCGCCTTGCTGACGCCGTACGCGCCGAGACCCGGCCAGGGCGGCCCGAACGTGCCGGCGGGGGACGACAGGTAGACCGCCTTGCCCGCGGAAGCCGTCAGGTGTGGCACGGCCGCCGCCGTCACGAGCGCCGCGCCGATGACATTGGTACCGAAGACGCGCCTCCAGGTTTCGGCATCGGTGTCAACCATGCGGACCAGCGGCCCTATCCCGGGTGTGTAGACGAGGTTGTCGATCCCGCCGAGCGCGTCGGCGGCATCGCTGATGGCCGATCGGCACGACGCCTCGTCGGTGACATCGCATTCGACGGCGATCGCGCCCGGCCCCGCCTCCTTCGCCGCCGCCTCGATGCGCTGACGACGGCGGGCGAGCAGCGCGACCTGATCGCCGCGTTGCGCGAGGCCGACGCCTATGCAGCGCCCGAGTCCGCTCGAGGCGCCAACCACCACCGTCCTTGACATATTCGCCCTCTCCTGTAACGAGTCGCTCGTGGCACAGCGTATCGGTGTGCGCCTCCACGGCGAGCGTGCCTCCCCCGAGCACTGCATCGGCCGATGTCGTCTCGTCCGGCCCGGTGAATTCCACAACATGCCAAGCGGCACCGAATTCCTTTGGCGGAAGAGTGAACTCGATCGGCTCATGGTGGGCGTTGAAGCGCAACAGGAACGAGACATCCAGCACCCGCTGCCCCCGTGCGTCGCGGTCGGGAATCGAGCAAGCCAAAGGCATGCTGATGCTGATCTACGACAGCAACGACAACGCCGCCTTCAACCTGCTGAAATGGCTGTCCCAGGAAGCAATCGTCAAGCTGCGGCTGCTGGCCGAACAGATCTCCGAGGACTTCCGCGGCGCCGGCCTAATCCTCAGCTCGCAATCGGAGTTCGACCACCTGCTGCTGACCGCGCATCGGCGCATCCGCCGCTCCGACGATCGACCGTTGACCAAGACGCACTGAGCGGTCAATCGCCGCGTTCACGAGGTAGCGGAGCCGGCTTCGACCCGCGCCCGCTTGCTTCTGCGAGCGCGCGCGGCCTCGACCAGCTGCGCAACCCCATTCTCGATTCCCGTGGCGAGCGCATCGATGTCGGGCGCGGTCTCATAGTCGGCGGTGATGCCGAAGACGAAGGTGTCGGCGTAACTGAGCATCGCGATGCCGGTGCGCAACCGAAGGGCGATCGGAGGAATCGGCAGGATCTCCAGCACCCGCCGGCCCAGCAATCGCTGCTGGCTCCGCGGGCCGGGGACGTTGGTCGCCAAGGCGACAACCGCCCTCTGGGGCAAGCGTGTCAGCGCGCGAATCGCCCAGGCCGAGAACGCGAACGGGACGTTTTTGGCGGCCCCGATCACCGCGCTGCCGCCTTCGGTCTGACCGCTGGCCTTGGCGTGGGCGAGCCGGCTATGCACCAGCTCCAGCTGCCGCACCGGGTCCGCCTCGTCGACCGGGAGTAACGGCAGCATCGCCGAGACCTGGTTGTCGGTGATATTGAAATTGTTGACCGTGCGAACCGAAACGGGAACGAGCGTGCGAAGCGAGTTGTGGCCGGGCCGTTCGCCGCGGTCGAGCAGGACCCTCCGGTAACTGTCGGTGATCGCCGCCAGCGCCACATCGTTGAGCGTCACGCCGAATGCTCGACCGACCTCCTGCAGGTCGGCCAGCGGGACTCGGGCAACACAGAAGCGCCGCAACGTCGTGACGCGTCCGCTCAGCGACGATTCCGGCGCCGGGTTCAGCAGACTGGCCGTCAGTTCGGCCGCACCCACCGCCAGATGTTCGGCTCTCACAGCCGCGGCGAGTGCGCTCCGCGCGATACCACTTACCCAGCTCACGGGGTTCAAGCTGATCTTGGGCAGACTCAGCCCGCGCCTGGCCGGCTCCCTGGCGCCGCGAATGTCGGTGGCGTAGGTACCGGTTCCACGGTCGTCGTCACTGAACGCCGCCAACATCTGCGCTGTCGCAATGCCATCGGAGATGCAGTGGTGAATCTTGGTCAACACGGCCCACCGGTTGTCGCTCAACCCCTCGATGATGTAGCACTCCCACAACGGGCGCTCCCGGTCGAGCCGCCGCTCCATCACGGTCGCGATCATCTCGAACAATTCGGCGTCTTCGCCAGGGTGCGGCAGTGCGAGGCGGTGCAGGTGCCGCGAGATGTCAAAGTGCGGATCATCCACCCATTCGGGCGGCCCAAGGTCGAGCGGATGGGTCCGCAAAACCTGCCCGCAGCGCGGAATTGTCGACGCCCGGTCGGCGAACGCCGAGACGAACTCGTCGTAGCTCGGACCCGGTCCCTCGATGATCGACACACCGCCGACCGCCAGGCTCACATGCGGATCGGAGTCTTCGACTTCGAGGAAAGAGGCATCGAGGGCCGTCAAATGCTCCATCTCGCCACTTTCCGCCCCCACGCGCGCCCCGGTGAGAGTCGGAAGTCCTCAACTTTAAGGGCCAAATGACGGCTGTGGAGCCGTACAACCAGTCATATCGTGGGCAAGGTGATGGCCGAGCGGTTCAGCGGCGATACCCACGCGTGTGTGCTGCTGCAGGGGTTGTGTAACTGGATGAGCTGCAACGGATATCGGACCCTCGATGAGATGCGGGCTACGCGGAGGAGCAGGTCATGAGCAGGTTTAGCTATATTCGCTTCTTCGAAGAATTTGGCATCGACGACGTGCCGCTCGTCGGCGGTAAGAACGCCTCGCTCGGCGAGATGTTCCAGAAGCTGTCCGAGCAGGGTGTCCGCGTCCCGCACGGGTTCGCCACCACAGCCGAGGCCTACAAACACATGTTGGACAGGGCCGGCGCGTGGGACGCACTGCATGCCGAGCTCGACGATCTCGACCCGGCCGACGTGACCGCGTTGGCGCGCAAAGGCAAGCGCGCCCGTGAGATCGTCTACGGCGCCGGGCTTCCCGACGACCTGGCCGCCGAAATCGAGGCCGCCTACCGGCTCCTTCAGGACGAGTACGGCGAGGACGTCAGCCTCGCTGTGCGAAGCTCGGCGACCGCCGAGGACCTGCCGACGGCGAGCTTCGCCGGTCAACAGGAAACCTTCCTCAACATCACGGGTCGCGAGAGCCTCCTTGACGCTTGCCGCCGCTGTTTCGCCAGCCTGTTTACCGACCGGGCCATCCACTATCGCATCGACCAGGGCTTCGACCATTTCAAGGTCTCGCTTTCGATCGGCATCATGAAGATGGTGCGCTCCGATCTGGCCTCGTCGGGGGTGATGTTCACCCTCGACACCGAATCGGGCTTCAACGATGTCGTTTTCGTGACGGGCGCCTACGGCCTCGGCGAGAACGTGGTTCAGGGCGCCGTCGACCCCGACGAGTTTTATGTCCACAAGCCGACTTTCCTGGCCGGCCACCGCGCCGTGCTGCGCCGACTGGTCGGCGACAAGGCGGTGAAGATGGTCTTCGTCGAGGGTGGGACGAAGCAGACGACCCGAAACATTCCCACGCCGAAGGCCGACCGCGCGCGGTTCTGCGTCACCGACGAGGATGTTCTCGAGCTGGCCGGCTATGCGTGCACCATCGAGCGACACTACGGGCGGCCGATGGACATCGAGTGGGCCAAAGACGGTCTCGACGGCCAGCTCTACATCGTGCAGGCGCGTCCCGAAACGGCGGCCTCCCAGCGCAGCCTGACGACAGTGGAGACCTATGTGCTGGAAGGGAAAGGCGAGGTACTCACGGAGGGTCGTTCGGTCGGCGAGAAAATCGCGTCGGGAGTGGCCAAACGGATAGAGCACCTCGAACATCTGTCGGACTTCCGGCCCGGCCAGGTGCTGGTCGCCGACACCACCACGCCGGACTGGGAACCCGTCATGAAGATCGCCGCCGCGATCGTCACCAACCGCGGCGGGCGCACCTGCCACGCGGCGATCATCGCGCGCGAGCTGGGCATCCCGGCGGTGGTCGGCGCGGGCGATGCCACCACGAGCGTTACCGATGGCGAGGTCGTCACGGTGTCGTGCGTTGAGGGCGACACCGGGCGCGTCTACCGCGGCGAGCTGGGCTTCCACGTCGACCGCACCGAGGTGGCCGGCCTGGCGAGGCCGAAAACCAAGATCATGATCAACCTCGGCAATCCCGATCTCGCCTTCAAGACGTCGTTCTTGCCGAATGATGGTGTGGGACTTGCCCGGATGGAATTCATCGTCAGCGAATACATCAAGGTTCACCCGATGGCCCTGCTCCACCCGGAAAAGGTCGGTGAAGCCGAGGCTCTCCGGACGATCGAGCGGCTTACCCGCAGCTACTCCGATGGGGGCGCGTTCTTCGTGGAGCGCCTGTCCGAGGGAATCGGCACGATTGCGGCGGCCTTCTGGCCGAAGCCGGTGGTGGTGCGGATGTCCGACTTCAAGACAAACGAATACGCCAGCCTGATCGGCGGGAGCGCCTTCGAGCCATCCGAAAGCAACCCGATGATCGGCTTTCGCGGCGCCTCGCGCTACGCGCACCCGGCGTATGCCGAGGGCTTCGCGCTGGAGTGTCGCGCGATGAAACGGGTCCGCGAAGAGATGGGCCTGACGAACGTCATTCTCATGCTCCCGTTCGTGCGCAGAGTTGTCGAGGCGGACCTGGTGCTGAAGACGATGACCGAACTCGGTCTGGAGCGCGGCCAGGACGGGCTTCAGGTATACGCGATGTGCGAGATTCCGAACAACGTTATCCTCCTCGACGAATTTGCCAAGCGCTTCGACGGCTTCTCCATCGGCTCCAACGACCTGACCCAACTGACTCTCGGCGTCGACCGCGACAGCGAAGTCGTCGCCTTCGACTATGACGAACGCGACGACGGCGTCAAGGAGATGATTCGCCTGGCCGTGGAAGGCTGCCGCCGCAACGCAATCCACTCGGGGCTGTGTGGACAAGCCCCGTCGGATTACCCGGACATGGCCGAGTTCTTGGTGCGCCTCGGTATCGACTCGATAAGCCTGAACCCCGATGTGGTGGTGAAGACCACCCGCCAGATTCTCGAGCTGGAGCAGCAGGCCGTGCAGCTGCGATGACGCGCTGCGCGGTCGCATGCGATTGCACGACCGACCAAATAGGCGAGTTTCATTTGCGATAACGCCGGTGCTATCACAAATGGAGATCGCCTTTTGGCCGGCTCACGCTACTCGCGTGACCATGGGGTTACTGCGGCTGGCGATACAGCGCGGCGCCCGCGGTGACGCCCGCGCCCGCGGCGACGAACACAACATGCGCGCCCGCCGGGAGCTCTTCGAGCTCTGGTTTCAGCGCCGCCGCCAGCGCGGCGGTATGCATGCGGTGATCGTCTGCGACGCAGACCTTTTCGACCGGAACCCCGAGGAGGCGGCTCAGCGCGGCGCGGTATCCGGGCCGCGCCGGCGCGGCGACAAGCAGGTCGATGTCCTCCAACCGCACGGAGTGCGTGTCCAGGCAAGCCCGGACGGCGTCGGCCGCCGCCGCGGCGAATCGTTCGTCCATATCGCGCGACTCGGTGAACCGGAGGATATTGCGCGCGTCCTTGAATCCCACTGTCGCAGTGAACCCCTCGGAATCTTCTCCGATGGTGTTCACCCAGGACACGCGGCTCAGGCCATAGTCGTCATCGGTCCACCGGCACAGCAACGCCGCTCCAGCGGCCGAAAACGGAAAGTGCTCGCTCATCCCATGACCCGGATCGGCATCGCTGGCAACCACAAGCGCGCGGTGGATGCTGCGTGACCGCAAGAACCCGTCGACGATCTGCAGCGCGGTCAACACCCCGCAGACACCATTGGCGATGTCGAAGGAGAACGTGCCGTGTGCACCGGCATGGGGATCCTCGGGATTGGCCCCGATGTCGTCCTGGATCAGAGCGGCCAGCGCCGGCTCCCCCAGGTTGCGGTCGCGGTATATCCCCGCATTAACAATCAGGTCCAA
>Ga0182039_10000187_pt1 | contig 32278 bp, 28 predicted proteins | sample sta12Can44000111_FD_125975 | JGI IMG/M metagenome (GOLD analysis project Ga0182039, IMG submission 125975) | Lab enrichment of tropical soil microbial communities from Luquillo Experimental Forest, Puerto Rico - statanox.12C.anox.44.000.111 | ecosystem: Environmental > Terrestrial > Soil >...
GCGCGGTCAAAATGATTCATGAACACCTGCATCAGTGCGGTGCGGTGCAGGTTTGGCAATTTGGGAATCTCTCCGATCACGCGCACGTGGCCGAAGCGCTCGATGGTTTCGCGGTTTTCGCGATTCTGGTCGCCGATCAGCACCACGCCGTGCACCGGAAGCTCCGCTGCATGCAGCGCGGCAAGTGTAAGCAGTGTGTGATTCACGGTTCCCAAGCCGCTCCGCGCCGCCACAATTACCGGCAATTTGAATTTCACCATCAGGTCCAGCATGAATTGCTTTTGATTGACGGGCACCAGCACGCCGCCCGCCCCTTCGACCACCAGCCAATCATTCATCAGGCTGGTAGGCATGTTGACCTTGCCAATGTCGATTTCCACGCCAGCCCAGCGCGCGGCCAGATCCGGGGATACCGGCGGAACGAATTTGTAAATCTCGTCAAGCGTGCGGTCCGTGCCGATCCCCGCCAGGCGCATGACGGTCACGCGATCCGAGCCTTCGAGCGTGCCGGTTTGGATGGGCTTCCAGTAAACTGCGTCCAACGCCGCACAGAGAAGCGCGGAAAGAACGGTTTTGCCAACACCCGCATCGGTTCCGGTGATGAAAAAATGATGTCTCAAGCGTAGGCCACCGCTGCGGACCAACTCTCCGGTTCGCGCCAGCTATTCAAGGGGCTCTCCAGGCGCACCAGTTCATCATCGGAGATTCCGCTCGTCAAGGAAAACCGCGGGCGCGCGGTTCCTTGCGATACCGTCGGCGGACGTACGGCCCACACGGCAAATCCCTGGGTTCGCAGGTACGCGGCTGCTTGATCGCTTTCTCCGGTGTTCAGCGGCACAATTTGCGCGGCGCTTCGAGGGGTGTGCCATCCTCGCGGGAGCAAGCCGCTCGAGAGCCGCTGTGCCTTGGCAGACAGCGCGTGCCGCTCACGGCTCATTCTCTGCGCGAGCCGCAAACCCGTGCCGATTTGCTCTAATCTATACGGCGGTATGGTGGTGGTGAAGCTAAACGGCCCGACGTGAATGATAAGATGCTCCTTCATTCATGGCTGTTCCGCAAACAAACGCGCTGGCGGTCGCGAGAGCTTTCCCGCAAGTGTCGACCGCAGCGCAAGATGTTGCGCGACTCCGTCCCGAAACTGCCATCCCGCGGCCCGTAGGTCCCTGTACCCCGGTCGCGTGGGCCTCGTCCAGAATTAACGCCCGCCCCGCAGCGTTCCGCCAGCGCAAGGATCTTTGTGGCCGGAGCGATATCGCCTTCCATGGTCAAGAGGCTCTCGGCAACGATCAGTTTGCCGCAACCCCCGGTGCGTGATTTCCCAAGGCGGCTTCGGCGAATGGCGTCGACCTCGCCGAGCTTTCAATCGTGGTGCAAGTGCCCATGACGCTGCTGTACTCGCAGCAACATTTCGCGTCGCGATGTTCTCGGCCGCTTCGGTCGTCGCTTTGGTTGTCATGAGCCTCGTCTAACCAGGCTGGTCGGTCGGCGATGAACCTCGCATCTTACCATCAGCCACTGGCTTGGCAAAAACGTCCTCGTTGATGACCAAGGAGAGTTCCTGAATGCGTTTAGGGTAGTTTCTTCGCTCCGAAGGCTGACACTGGGCATTCGATTCGGGTACCGGCTCTGTAGGGCTAAGCCCGCATCCTGGGCAACCATGCGCGAGCCTGTGCGTTTCGGTGAGACTCGGCTTTTTACGCATTCTCAAGGTGTTATAAACTGCGATTTGTGCTTGCCCTGGCGCCCCGTCTTGTGGGCGGCGGTATCGAGGGGGACCGGCTCTCGCTCGGCAAAGCTGCTCATGATGTCCCTCTCCTCAGGGAAGCGGGAGGGACGCGACATCAATCCAAGGACCATGAAGCGGCACTGCTGCGCGGTGAAGCGGTTTGACCGGTTTTCTCCAAAATGTTATAAAACTGCGACTCGTGCTTGCCCTGGCGCCCAGTCTTGCAGGCGCCTCGCCGGCGGTATCGAGGGGTAACTCGGACCGGCGCGCGGCGGCCTCTTGCCGGTGGAATGAGACAAAACTCGATTCGCGGCCTGCGCTCGAAAGCGCTTGGCCGAGTAAGTGTGCGGAAAGCGCCATTCCGAAGACTTTTCCGAGATTCGATTGGCTCCGCAAATTCTTGCGACTAAATGGAGGATTCTGAATGCGTACCTGGCTAACAAATGCCTGGTCCAACGGTCTTGCTGAGTGTCGCAAAATTCTGCGACCACGTCGTTTGGAGCGCAGCAGCTTGGCCGCCGTGCTTCCGCCCTCCCGCACTTCTCCCTATTTCGCGGGCTTGCATCGATTCTCGAGGTTTGCCGCCCCAGCCGCATTCACCCTTCTCGCTGCCGCCTCCGCGCGCGCCGACGAAGCCGGCGGCGAAGCCAATTTGAAACTGCCCGATCTTTCCCAGGTCAGCTTCCTCGGCATCGACGGCCACACGCTCCTTCTCTTCGGCATCCTCTTCTGCTTGCTCGGCCTTGCCTTTGGCTTGGTAATTTACACGCGCCTGAAGAATCTCCCCGTGCACAAATCCATGCGCGACATTTCCGAGCTCATCTACGAAACTTGCAAAACCTATCTCCAGACGCAGGGCAAATTTCTTTTGCTCCTTTGGGCGTTCATCGCCGTCGTGATCGTTTTGTATTTCGGCGTGCTCCACCCCATTCCTGACAAGCCCAGGTCCATCGCCGTGCCCATCATTTTGTTTTTTAGCCTCGTGGGCATGGCCGGCAGCTACAGCGTGGCGTGGTTTGGGATTCGCGTGAACACTTTTGCGAACTCCCGAGCGGCCTTCGCCGGTCTTCGCGGCAAGCCTTATCCCATCAACCACATCCCCCTCGAAGCCGGCATGAGCGTCGGCATGATGCTCATCTCCGTCGAGTTATTAATGATGTTGGTCATCCTTCTTTTTATTCCCGGAGACTACGCGGGGCCGTGTTTTATTGGATTTGCGATCGGCGAATCTCTCGGCGCCGCCGCGCTGCGCATTGCCGGCGGCATCTTCACCAAAATTGCAGATATCGGCTCCGACCTGATGAAAATTGTCTTCAAAATCAAGGAAGACGACGCGCGTAATCCCGGCGTCATCGCCGATTGCACCGGGGATAATGCCGGTGATTCGGTGGGGCCTACGGCTGATGGATTTGAAACTTACGGCGTGACTGGCGTTGCGCTCATCACCTTTATCTTGCTCGCGGTGAAAGACCCGACCGTGCAGGTGCAATTGCTGGTTTGGATCTTTGTGATGCGCATTATCATGCTGGTTGCCAGCGCGCTCGCATACTTCATCAACGGTTTCATCGCCAAAGCGAAATACGGCAAGGCCGAGGACATGAATTTCGAGGCCCCGCTGACTTCGCTGGTGTGGATCACTTCGCTTGTGTCCATCGGTCTGACGTACCTGGTTTCTTGGAAAGTTATTCCGAGCCTTGGCGGCGATGACACGCAATGGTGGAAGCTGGCGACGATCATCTCCTGCGGCACGCTCGCAGGCGCGATCATTCCGGAATTGGTAAAGGTTTTCACTTCCGTGGATTCGCGCCATACGAAGGAAATCGTCACTTCGGCGCAAGAGGGCGGGCCGTCGCTCGGAATTTTGTCCGGCTTTGTGGCGGGAAATTATTCCGGCTTCTACCTGGGCCTCTCGATGGTGTTGCTGATGTCCATCGGCTATTTGTTTTCGCAGCAGGGACTGCACAACCTGATGGTCGCCGAACCGGTCTTCGCGTTCGGGCTGGTAGCCTTCGGCTTTCTCGGCATGGGGCCGGTGACGATCGCGGTGGACTCTTACGGCCCGGTGACCGACAACGCGCAGTCGGTCTTCGAGCTTTCGCTGATCGAGCAGCTTCCCGGCATCAAGCAGGAACTCAAGAAGGACTTCAACATGGACGTGAATTTCGAGCGCGCCAAGCACATGCTCGAAGCGAACGACGGCGCGGGCAACACCTTCAAGGCGACCGCGAAGCCGGTCTTGATCGGCACCGCCGTCGTCGGCGCGACCACCATGATTTTCTCCATCATCATGGCGCTCACCAACGGCCTCAAGGGCAACGTGGACAAACTCTCGCTGCTTTATGCGCCGTTCGTTCTCGGGCTCATCACCGGCGGCGCGGTGATTTACTGGTTCACCGGCGCAAGCACCCAGGCGGTCACCACCGGCGCCTATCGCGCCGTCGAATTCATCAAGGCCAACATCAAGCTCGAAGGCGTGGAAAAAGCCAGCATCACTGACAGCAAGAAGGTCGTCGAAATCTGCACCCGCTACGCGCAAAAGGGCATGCTAAACATTTTCATCGCCGTGTTTTTCGCCACGCTCGCGTTTGCTTTCGTTGAGCCCTTCTTTTTCATCGGCTATCTCATTTCCATCGCCACGTTCGGCTTGTATCAAGCGATTTTTATGGCCAACGCCGGCGGCGCCTGGGACAACGCCAAGAAGATCGTCGAAGTCGAGCTGAAACAAAAAGGCACGCCGCTGCACGACGCCACGGTGATCGGCGACACGGTTGGGGATCCGTTCAAAGATACTTCTTCGGTGGCGCTGAACCCGATCATCAAATTCACCACGCTCTTCGGTTTGCTTGCCGTGGAGCTCGCCGTCAGCCTGACCGTCAGCCAGGGCGGCGCACTCGCGCACCTCCTCGCGACGGCGTTTTTTGTGGTCGCGCTCTTCTTCGTCTACAAGTCGTTCTACGGCATGCGCATCAAGGGCTCGGCCGCCTAGCGGCGAGTTGACAGTCGGCGGTTCAGAAGTCAAGGATTCAAGAAGAAAACGATCGTGGCCGGTTCGTAGCCGGTCCATGACCGGTCCGTTTTCGTCCTTGGAGCATCTTGCGCGCGCTTTCGCCGGGTTAACGTGGGTTTACTATCGAAAATGGCGACAAGCCGCCGGACTCGAGAAATGCATCTACAGCAGTTTACCGGATACCGCATTTTTTCTGTCTGCGGTAAAATGCCGGCGCTTCAAGCGAGAGGTATTGCGATGAGAAAACCGCGATGGTTTTTTGTTTGCACGTTCGTACTGGCCACCGTTCCCGCGACTTGTTACCCGCAGGTGGATACCCGATGGAAAATTCACGATCCGGACCGGCCGGTGCCGCCGGTTGTCGATCCGGGTACGGCGAGCACGCAGGATTCGCCGGGGCGTCCGCCTTCCGATGCTGTGGTGCTCTTTGACGGCAAGGATCTTTCCAAATGGGCGGCCACCGACGGCGGCCCGGCCAAGTGGAAGGTGGAGAACGGTTATTTCGAGGTCGCGCTCAAGACCGGCTACATCCACACGCGCGAGGCCTTCGGCGATTGCCAGTTGCACGTGGAATTTGCCGAGCCCTCTCCGGCCAAAGGAGAAGACCAGGATCGCGGAAACAGCGGCGTTTTCCTGCACGGGCTCTATGAAATTCAGGTGCTGGATTCGTATCAAAACAAAACCTATGCCGACGGTCAGGCTTCCGCGGTCTATGGCCAGTATCCGCCGCAGGTCAACGCCTCGCGTCCCCCGGGCGAGTGGCAAAGTTACGACATCGTTTTTCACGGCCCGCGCTTTGACCCGTCAGGCAAGTTGACGCGCCCCGCCCGCGTGACGGTTTTCCACAACGGCGTGCTGGCGCAGGACAACGTCGAGCTAACCGGCCCCACCGCGCACCACGCGCGTCCGCCTTACAAACCAGGGCCCGACAAACTGCCCCTGGCGCTCCAGGACCATAACCATCCCGTGCGCTATCGCAACATCTGGCTGAGGGAACTGAAAACAGCAGAGTGAGCGGGCGTCTTTTGCCTGGGACAACCGACTCGCTCGACGCATATTGCCGACCGATGGTCTGCCTACACGCGCCCCCCGAAGGGTGGCGCGACATTCGAAGCTTCCCTCGCTAGCGTCGGTGGGGTCCTGATTTTTCTACGCTAAGACTTGATCACTCCCGGGAATTTGCGCGGGTTGTTGTCGAAGCCGGGAAAGACTAGCTTGAGGTCGGCAACGCCGATGTGCTTGGTGAGAATTTCGCCGAGCACCGAACGAAAATCGGTGGTGAGCGCAAGGTCGCGGCCTTCGTTGAGCTGATGATCGTTCAGTCCGGGCCATTTGCCGTAGACTTGCCCGCCAGAAACGTCTCCGCCCATGATGAACATGCAGTTCGCGTGGCCGTGGTCGGTGCCGCGATTGCCGTTTTCGCGCGCGGTGCGGCCGAACTCGCTCATGGTGACGAAAACAATTTTTTGCATGCGCTCCCCCAGGTCCTGATGAAACGCCGCGAGGCCCTGGCCGAGATCGCGCAGGAGATTCGAGAGCTGCCCCTGCACGCCGCCTTCGTTGACGTGATTGTCCCAGCCACCGCAATCGACAAACAAAACTTCCAAGCCGATGTCGGCTTTGAGAAGCTGGCCGATTTGCTCGAGGTTTTGCCCGAGGCGGCTCGTGGGATATTGCGCGCCGTTTTCCGGCTGATATTTCGCGGGATCGGCTTTGCGCAGCAAATCGATGGCTTCAAACGTTTCCGTGCCCGTGCCTTGCAGCGCTTTGTCGACGGTTTGCGCGTACATGGCTTCGAAGCCGCCTTCGACCATCGCGCCGGTTCCCGGCGACTGCGCCATCACTTTGAATTGCTTGAGATCCGGCAGCGCGATGGCCGGCGCCCCACCTTGCAATGTGCGTGGAAGATTCGGTCCCATCGCGACGGCGCGGAATGGCGAAGCACTTTCTTCCGGAGCCGCTTCGAGCGCGCGGTTCAGCCAACCGTCCTCGGTGGATTTCAATCCTGGCGTGCCGGATTCCATGAAGTCCTGCGCGTCAAAATGTGAGCGCGTGGGATCGGGCGAGCCTGCGGCGTGCACGATGGCCAGTTGATTCCGGTGAAAGAGCGGCTCGAGCGGAGCAAGGCTCGGATGCAAGCCGAAAAAGCCGTCGAGCTCGATCGCGGCGTCGGTCGCGCCGCGTTTCGGCTGCGGTATCGCGATCGTCGGGCGCATGCGGTAATAGTTCGATTCGCCAAAAGGCACGACCATGTTCAATCCATCGGCCGCGCCGCGCTGAAAGAGCACGACAAACTGCTTTTTATTGGGCATGGGCGTTGCGGCCACCGCGCGCTGGAGAAACGCGGGCATGGCGCTCAGGCCCACCATGGCCACGCCGCCTTGCTTCAGGAAATACCGCCGCGAAAATTTCACCCCACGCACACCTTCACAACAGCAATAGCTCATGGCAGCCTCGCATGTCCCAGTCGCTGGTGCTCCAAAGCAAAGGTTTTTATGTAGCGCCGCGCTTCGGCGCCGCAGGGATGGCCAAGATGCCCGCACATGCAAACCTCAGCGGCGCTGAAATTCCGGCGCGCCCAGCACTAAACCCGCGATCACGCCGAGATCCACTTGCTTGTGCGGATCGTCCAGCTTCGCTTGCAGCACTTGTGGACTGTCCAATTGCTTCTCAAGCGTCTCGACCGTCGCCGGCGCAGCTTGTCCGCCGAGAAAAACCTGCACCGCGCGATCGAGCGCGGTCTTCGGTTCGGAGGACGAATCGACGCCCAGGAGCGATGCCACATCACTGCGTGCGCCGCGCATTTTGTTTCCCGAAAGGGTCAGCGAAAAATTCAGCCGATTGAGCAGCGCGCCAGTGTTGACCCACGTTTCTGCTTTGTCGGAATAGCCTGTCGGCGGCTGGCATTGATACAGCGGCTCGCCGATGCGGCCCACCCACTGCACCAGCGGGAGCGGCGCGTCCACGTCGGCGCCGAGCGCGCGCGCGGCGGAAACCACCAGCTCGAACGGTGTCTTGATTTTCGCGCGGTACGCTTCGCGCGACCAAAATTCCGGCGACCAGATCATGGTCTTCATCACCGCCCGGACGTCGCCGCCGCTCGACTGAAACGTTTCTGCCATGCGATTCACGAGCGCTGGCGGCGGATTGTCGGAAACGAAGCGGCGCGCCAGTTTGGTCGAAATGAATTTCGCGGTGCTCGGATGATGCACCAGCAGATCAATCACCTGCTCGCCGTCTTTCATGCTGCCCGCGTGAATTTTCTTTCCCAGCACGATTTTCGGATCGGGATCGTGCAAGCGGTCGTCAAATTTGAAGTCGGCGTACACGCGAGGCTTGTCGATGGTCCACCCGGTGAAACTGCGCGCCACCTCGGTGACGTCTTTCTGCGTGTAGCCGCCGTCGACGCCCAGCGTATGCAGCTCCATCAGCTCGCGGCCGTAATTTTCGTTGAGCCCCCGCTCATTCTTTTTCGCGCCTCGTTGCGGATTTGCGGGAGGGCGCGGCGGCCAGCGTCTGCCGAATCTGCCGTAGCGCCCTTGCTGGCGCATTGCGCGCTCCATCGCCTGCCGCTCGGCCGCGCGCGGATCAGCACTGAGATAATTGTCCAGGTAAAAAAGCATCGCCGGACTCTTTGCCGTGTCCGTGACGAGATCCTTGAATTTCCCGAGCGCATGCGGCTGGATGACGTCGCGTTCATAGGAAGTGAGGTAATAGCGGTCCTCGCCTTTTCCGGCAAACACGTTGAAGTGGTTGAACCAGAAATCGTCCATCACTTGTTGAAGCTGCCGCTCGCTGTAAATCGCCCGCGTCACCTTGGCCATGGCAAGTTCGGCAACGATGCGCGCCGGCCGCTTGCTGTCGTCCGCGACGGCACGCGGCACGTTGTTCGGGTCGCCTCCGCCGAACGCTTCGCGCCGACGCGCTCCTTTCGCCGCCTGGTCTGGCTCCATGGCTGGTTCTTTCATGGGAGCAGGCGCGTTGGGATCCTCCGCTGCGGATTGCGTAAGGGATCCGCCCGTAGGCGAGGAACCCTGCCCGTCCTGCGTTTGCGGGCCTTGCGTCTCTTTTTCTGAAACGGCGGCGGCATCGGCGCGACGCTGCTCTTCTTGCGCTCTTTCTCTCGCCTGTCTTTCCGCTTGGACGACCGCCGGTTTCGGCTGAGGATATTCCGCAATCAACTTAGCCGTGGACATTCGCAGCGTCCGATAATCTTCCAGCCGCGCTTCCGCCGCCTTGTCGTCGATCGAATTGGGATTAAGCTGCTGCTCAATCCATTTGGCCAAGCCCATTTGGCGGACGCGCTCGACGTCCCCGGGCCGCGGACCATAGGCAAGCCGGTCGAGCGCGTGCAGGATGGCCTCGTCGGGACTGAGCTCGGTAATCGGCAGGCCTTTGAGCGCGGCATCCGGTTTTTGCTTCTTTTCTTTGGCGGCGGGAGGCGTGGCAGCAACCGCGGGGAAACCTACCCCCAGCGGCAGGCAAGAGCAAGCGAGCATCAAAGCAAGGAAAGACCTGGGCGTTGCGGCAATCGAAGGGAAGCGAAAACAAAAGCTGGATGCGCGGATATTCCTCGAGCTCATGGCGTTCCCTTGCGCTTTCTCCGACCAACAGGCAAGCTTCGAGCTGGACTCACGCTTTAGAATAACCCGCGGCGGGCGAAAAAGTTCCTGACCGGGGACGGGAGATGTGGAAACGCTACCATGCTAAAACCCCTCAAAAGACGGGACTTAGCCGCCAGCATGGATTCAAGCCTCGCCGAGGGCCAGATCGCGCGCCCAGGATTGGCGGTTTCGTTGATCGAAGCCGCTCGTTAGAGCTGAAGGCAACTACTCGCTGATGTCGAAATCCACCACGCGATTTGGCGCATTGTTCTTGGCGGAATCGGCCGCCTGCAGGACCAGCCGATAAGAGCCGGGCTTCAGGTCGTCCACTTTCACCTTCATGCCGATGGGAACAACGGGATTGCCCTTTTGGATGAATTCATCCGCACGCACCGCTCCGGTCGAAAAAATCTTCTGGTTACTGGCACGATCGAGAATGGTGTAACCCATGCCCACAACCAGCGGCTGGTCGGACGTCAGCAAGGGCTCATATATTTCGCTGTAAACGACCACATTATCGGTATGCTTAAAGCGGTTCGTTGGTGAAGGAATGATTTCCATACCCTTCACCACCAGCGGCGTGCGGTCCTCGAGCAACGCAGAGTCGAGGCTTTCGGGAATATCGTTCAGCCTTTTCGGCGAATTGGTGAGCGCGATGCCGCCGAGACTGAATTGCTTGCCGTCGTAAGGGTCGATCGAAAGCGGAGATTCGAACTTTCCGAAGGCATCGCCGCCGGTGCTCAAAACCACTGTGAGTTTGTAATCTCCCGGTGTGGCGTCGAACTGATTCGCGTATTGATACGGCGATTTCGTGAACTCCTTCCATTCGTCTTTTTCCAAATCCAGGTTTACGGTATCGCTAAACTTCGCACCGATAGTTCCATCGCTGCGATAGGCGATCCCCAGCACGTTTAGGCTGGCGTGATACTTTCCTTTTTCCTTGTTGAATTGAAACGAATCGGAGGGAATTTCCATGGCCAGGTTCACGCGCGCAGTGTTCGGTCCGGTATAGAAGTACGGATCCTCGAGCACGCCGTGAATCGAACCTGCCTGAGAGCCGTTCGCATGCGCTTCGAGTTGTTTCTCGAGCGGTTTGCCTTCGAGCACGTTCGCCGTCTTGACATTGCAGTATCCGCTGCGCGAGCGGACGTGGAGCCCGCCTTCATTCACTTTCACCTTGAGCGTGTGGCAGCTGCCTTCGGGTGAGTCGGGCGGAGCGTATCCGAGGACGTAGAACTCGTTTTGCTCGCGCCCGATTTTCTCGAGTCCGGCAAGGAGATCGTTGGTGTTGAAAATGTAGAAGCCGCCGGTTCCATCGGCCAAGGCCGCAAGAACCTGCTGATTGGTTGCTACCGACGCGGGAAACGTCGGAACGATGGTCCGCGGCTGACTATACGTTGAATTGTAAAGGTTTGAGTTTGGCGTTCCGCCGCCTCGCGTTCCGCCGGTGCCTCCACCACGCGTTCCGCCACCCGCACCTCCCGTGCCGCCGCGACCACCCGTGCCACCGCTGCCTCCGGTGCCGCCTGTTCCACCACGACCGCCAGTACCCCCGCCGCCAGCGCCGCCCGTGCCTCCGCCGCTAGGGCCGCCCGTACCTCCGCCGCCTCCCGGACGCCCACCGCCGCCGCCACTCGGCGGGCCGCCTCCTCCCCCGCCGGGCCTCTGCGGGTCAGGCATACCCATGGCGGGATAGGCGGCGAGCACGAGCCTGGCGCGCGACGAGGATCTCGGAGCTGACGTTCGAAACGATGCCGCGACCGCTCTGCCCTTGCCCGGGACCGCTCGGTTCCGGGAGCTTCCTCCGGGCGCGGTCGAAACAAGGCCTCGCGCGTCCACAGCATAAATGGCCACGTTCGATTTGTTGCACGCATCAATCGTGGCGGTCAGTTCCGCCTGGTTTTCATTCGACAGCGGGAAACCACCGGAGAAGAGAATCACCATCTTGCGCCCCGGGATGCTGCGCAGGTTTTTCGCCAAGCTGCGCACGGCCAGCAGCATCGTGCGGGCGCCAAAATCCGCTTGCGCACTGAACAGGGATGACATGCCCATCGTCGGCGTGCCGGTTGAGGCCAACGTGACGGCGGCATCTGGCGGCGCATTGGGATCCACCGCCGAACCCTTCACGCCGGAAACGGCGGCGCGCAGGAGAACCGAGCTGGCAGTGAAGTTCTGGACGATGCGTAGGGAGCCGTTGAAATCCACGACGGCCATCAGGCTGTCAGGACTCGCGTTGCCTTCGATGAATTTTTGCGCCGCGCCGCGCGCCTGAATCTGATCCGGCGCCGCCATCGTCGAATTGTCAAAGAACAGGATCAGGTAATGCCGTTGGCCGCTCGGTTCGAGCGCGGCATCGGCCCCTGAAGAAAAGCTCGAAATCATCTGTTCTTTGTTGTCTTCGTAGACCTTAAATACATCCTGCTTCAGGTCGCGCACATAGTTGCCCTTTTTGTCGATCACTACTGCATCCACGAGCACGAGTTTTGTTTCTTTCTTAATGACCACACCGGAGGGCTCGGCAGGAGCCGCCTGGGCCGCCGGTGGCGGAGGCGGAGCCGGCGGCTGTTGCGCGCGCCCGGACCAGACATTTCCAAATAACATGGCGGCAGTCATCGCCGCAGCAAACTGTATCGTTCTCAAGCAGTTGCGATGTGTAACCATGTGAACCTCCCGCCCAAATGAAACCAAAATTGTTCCGTGCCAATTCAGACCTAAAAAGGAATCACCACGGCGCCATTCCGGGCGGCCATTTGCGCGCCTTCGGCGTCGCGCACCACCAGCCTCACCAGGTAGGTGCCGGGTTTGACGTCAAAACTGGACTTCACGGTAAGCCCAGAGCGGCTGAGCCGCTCATAGGTGGCATCCCGTAGTCTCATCTCGATGGTTTTTTGCACGCCTGTCACATATTGGCCGTTCTCATCAAAAATTCCCGTCACAATGGTCAATCGATCGTTGTTGCGGTCCGAGACTTTCCGAAAGCGGATGCCTTTCACGTCCAGGTGGGTCAATACCGCCAGGCGAGCCTCGGCTTCGTCCTTTTTGAAATACTGCGTCTGCAAGTCCAGGGGAATGTCGTGAACTTCCTCCTGCGAAAACAGTGCTTCTTGAATCTCTTCCTTGGCAACCTCGGCGGGATCGGCCGCAGAGCGCGGAGCAAAATAACCGTGCCGCGCCTGAATCGTGAATTTTTCTTTCGTGGACAGAGCAACTCTCAGGGTATGAAAGCTCCCGTCGAACTTCAGATTCTGCGGGGAAAAGCCCAATACATAGGAAACCGCCGGAGCCGCGCCCGCCTCGCGCATGGCTTCGTCAACGTCATTGCGGTTATGGTAAAACGTGCCTCCGGTACCGTCCGCCAACTCCGCCAGGGGGTCCTGTTGGGCGCTCTGGGCCACGACGCGATACATAGACTTATATCCGGCCGTACGCAGACCGTCGTTGGGTGGATTGGCGATGTCCCCCATCACGTCGGGGACATAGAGGCCGCGAGCGTCGATAGTGTTGATGACGATATTAGCCCGCGTTGCGCGATCCACCATTTCTGACGCCTCATATTGAAGCGTACTCAGGATGAAGCCCGGCGAAACCAAAACCAGGATGCGCTGACCCGGCAGGCTGGTCATGCGCCGGACGATTTCTTCGAGATGCCGGTAAGCGTACTGCGTTTCATTGTCACCTTCGGAAACCGCTCGCTGAGCCGCCGCTTGCGCCATGCTTTGCGCCGCAGCCAGCATTCTCGTGTCACCGTTGAACGCGCACTGCAGCGTTTCATCGGCAGCCACGGCCAGGGCCTGCAAATCCTTCTTATTGGCGATCAAGTCCGCCTCGTAGTACGTCATGTCCGGGCAATCGGAGGAAGTGTGCTGCGTCAAGGGGCGCGGCACGATTCCCAAAAGAGCCTTTGCCAGCAAAGACCGATCGTCGGTAAAGTCCTGTGTGAGTTGACCCGAGGTAGTGTATATAGCCACGCGATCGCTCGGCGCCAATGCGCCAAAGAACCGCGTGGATGAATCGCGCACGAACACGGCGTCCTGCATGGACATATGCACGTCGTCAAAAACCATGGAAACAAAGCGCTGCGGAAGCGCGGCCGCTTTCACCGTGGCGGGATCGGCTTCCGAAGAAGAACTAACAGGCGAAGTGCTAAGCGGGACGGCATGCGTGCCCGGAGTCTCCGTGGCAAAGGAGGTGATGGTCTGACGTTTCTTGCCATCGTAGAGCTGGAAATCCTCCTTCTTCAGGTTGGAAACTACTTGGCCGTGCAAGTCGCGCACCACGACGCGCACCAGCACATTATTGACGCGAACCTTGAAAGTTGCCGGAGTATCCTGACTGGAAACCTCTTTAGCGTCCTGCTCGGAACCGGCGGCGGGTTTGGGCGGGGAGGCGGGATTCGCGGCCGGGGCAGTCGCGGGTGGCGCCTGGGGGGGAGGAGGGGGCGGGTCTTGCGCCAAAATTGCAGGAGGAAAGCCTAACGACCAGCAAGCCAGAACCGCGAGGGGAAGGCACCTGGATCCCGGTGATGACAGTGAGCGAAACATCCCACGCCCTTCTGAAAACCACGTCCTCACGTCTGGGCTTCGTCGCAGGGCAAGACGCCGCTTGGGCCCACCCCAAAACAGGCGGTGAACCGACTATACGCTGCTGTTAATTTTTGTGTCAATCGGGTGCTCGTCAGGTGCTCGCCTCTTCGTCTCGCGCTGCTCTTAAACACCGGAGATCGAATGGGCCCGGTACCCCGCTACGGTCCAGACGTCCTGAGCGTTCACATGGCGCAATACGTAGCGGTCGCCACCTGTGACCACCACACGGAAAAATGTCTCGCCCGGGGAATACCAGCGATCTTCGACGGCCACAACCTCCCAGGTGCGTTCCTCCAGGTGCAATCGCAGGGGACGCTCGTCGGCTTTGAAGCCCGAGTAAGTTTCCACGCTTACAAACCGTTCAGGCATGATCTCGCCTTATGGAACCTCGCTTAAATATAGGGCAAGGCAGGTAGCAAAGAAAAGCGGCGGCCCTTGTCAAGAATCGCTCAGGTTAAACCGCACTCCGCGTGAGCCGCTCGGCATGGCTTTGCCGCAATTTGCGGACGCGGCTCTCGGCTAATTCGGCGTTCCAAGCTGCGCCCAAAAAAATGATCACCGCGGAGAGTTCCATCCAGATAATCAAGCCGATCACGGCAGCCAATCCGCCGTACACCACTCCGTAAGGCACGCGCTGAACGTAGGCGCCAAACACGACGTCGGCAACCCACCAAAGCAGCGTTGAGACGGCTGCGCCAGGCAGCACGTTTCGCAGGCTGCCTTCTTTGGGGCGCGCCACCCGGTAGATCACCGTAAGCGACAGCATCGCCAGGAGCATTGCTGCCAGGGGGAAAAAGATGTTCCACCAACCCCGCAAAATCGAGTGCTTGCCGACCGCGTGCGCGATCCAGTGCCGGATTGGTTTGCCCAAAATTCCCAGAACGGCCGCACTGAGCAAGGGAGCAATCGTGATCAGCAACAGCAGCAAGCCGCGAAGCTGCCGGTGCAGGAATCCGGGCTTTTCTTCATCGCCATAGATGACGTGAATTCCCTCCATCACCAGCTTCATGACCTGCGAACCCGCCAGCAGCGTGCCCGACCACCCCAGGAGCGCGACTTTCCATGCCTCTGGCCCGTGGCTTACCAGAAATTGCGAGACCAGGCCCCGGCTGCCGGGCGGAAGAAATTCCGTCAGGTCTTGGACGATCTCGAGCAAGCTGGTTTTGCCGCCGATTCGTGTGCCGGCCAGGGCTACTGCAAGCAACAGCGCGGGGAAAAACGCCAGGAAGAGATTGAACGCAATGGCCTGCGAAATCATGCTGCAGCGCGGGAAGACCCGCGCGAACATGCTATAGCCCCGCTTCACGATTTCCGTGGCTGAAATCATACTCGGGAATTATACCTGCGGCGCGTCCCGTCCGAAGCGCGTTTGGCACCGCATGTATTTGCGTTGTTACCGAAAAAAAAGAGAGGGCGGGCACGGACTGCGCCTACCCTCGTTAGTGCCACAGCCAACGGTTGCGAACCCTAAAAGGTTAGCTGGCGGTCTTTCCGGCGGCGAAGGCCTTCTCGATGAACTCCCACACTTTCTTGTTGCTGAACGGCTCGATGCGTTGCTGCATGCTGGCCGGCCAGTTGGGGCGGTCCTGATACATTTTGGCGAGACCCGCGGTGATCAGCTGGTCGCCGCCGGTGAAACCTTCCACGAGCTTTTTCCAGCGCGCCGACAAAGCCTGCGCCTTGGCACCGGCAGGGTCCTCCCCGAGCGCCGCTTCGACATCGCGGAACAGATCCGACCATTCCTTCGACCAGCGCTCCTGATTCTCCGGCGACCAGAGCTTCTTGCGCTCCTCGATCTTGGCTTGCGCTGCTGCGCTGTAATACTTTTTCGACCAGTCCATGTTGTCCTGCATTTCGATCACCTCGATGATTTTCTTCAAGATGGCAGAGTCTGGCCGAATCCCAGGCGCGGTGGCTTTTTCGGCCTCTTCGATCGCGCGAATGGCGCTGTCCAAGAGCCGCCGTTTCTCCTCGAGCACGCGGCGCTGCTTTTCGAGAGAGTCGGACATTTCGGAAGTGCCGCGCTGGAACATCCGCCGGATCTGCTTGAGAGGAATTCCCAGAAACTTCAGGGCCACAATCTGCTCGAGCCGCTCGAGATCGCGAAGGTAGTAAAGCCGATAACCAGCCTCGGTGCGGTTAGGCCTAAGCAACCCCAGGCGGTCGTAATGATGCAAAGCGCGCACGGTCACTCCCGCCAGTTTCGCAAAGTCTTGGACGCGGTAAACCTTGGTCAATGTGAACCCCTCGTCGAGGAGGAGGATCAACCCTGACGTAACGTCAGAGTCAAGGAGAATCTACTGCTCGACAGGAACTCTGACAAGCTTTTCTATTTCAGTACATTATGAGGAATGAGCCGCCGCTATTCTCTCTTCCGACGACCTCACGGAAAAGGGCGACAGGGCCAGGAAAGGGATCTCTTGCTAAAAGAGGCGAATCGCACGGACCACGCGAAGCGACGTTCGGCAGTCGCGCGGGGAAGCCAAGCACTTGGCGCGATTGGACCTTTAGGGAGTGAGCGAGCAGGGGGAAGGAGGGTCGTCACGAAGTCGGCCTAGCTGCGCTTCTCCATGTGAATCACCGAGAGCGTTTCGCCATTACTCAGAGGAATGGAGATTGGCTTGACCACCACGTAGCCCCTCGCCTCGAAGAGTTTGGCTCCTGTCAAAGTGGCGCCCATTTCAAAGCGGGAGAAGCCTGCGGCGCGCGCCGCCTCTTCGCAAGCCTCAAGGATCAAGCTCCCCACGCCTTGCCGGGCCCAGGCCGGATGAATGAAGAAAGCACGAATCTTGGCGGCATCGTGTTGCGGGTCTAGCAGAGCATCCTCGCGGCCGATCCAGTGGTCGCTCCCAAAGAGCGTTTTGCGTTTGCTCCAGCCGCCGCAGCCAACAATCATCCGCTCCGCTTGCGCGTCCGTGCGCCGTCGACTTCCCTTTTGGTCAAGCGGCGCTTCTGCAACGATGTACGTGCCATCAGCAATGAGCTGGCTGTCCACGCCAAAAACCGTTTTCAGTGCGCCTTCGATCTCCGCCGGAGTGTAGTCTTCCGTCTGCAAGCCACGCACGGAAACCTCGATTAACTCACGCAGAGCAGGCACATCGTCCGGCATCGCGAGCCGCAGCCGAGTTCCACTTGTCGCTGCCATTCGCATCCCCAGGGGACGTTGCGAATTCTACCCTCACTTGCGCTCTCTTGGCGGCTTTTGATTTCGTCGGTCCAATCCAGGTCAACGCTTTCGATGGTGATCGAACGATTCAAGAACCACGAGGCGATCCCCGGCTTACCCGCGCTTCCGGGAAAAAGGCCGGATGACACCGAACGGTCTTCACTACGTGGAAAGCTGGTGGGAACCAACTTTGACCGCTGCTTTCAACTGAAGGTGAGGACGCGCCGTTCCGGTACGCCGTTCCAAGGAGGCGGCGGAATTTCTAGGCCCGCAACTTTAGAATCACCAAGGGCCCAGCACGTGCTGCGCCCGGCGTAGGCGGGTGACCAACGCGGCGAGTTTCGGTCGATCCTGCTCGGTGAGGGCCCTAAACTTCAATCCCAACCCGGCTCCCTCCCGGGAGTGGCGAACTATGGCGTCCGCCCGGATCTGACCCTCGGCCACAAGAAAATCCAACCGGGTAAGCGTGCCAGAAGGCCGCGCATGCGGCGTCTCGATGAACAGTCCGCCCATGCTCACGTTGCACACTTTCGAAATATCGTCGCGCCCCTCGCATTTCCAGTACACCCACACGTCTTCTGTCACTTGAACTCGCGAAGAGAATCTTCGCGAAGGCACGCTGCTCGACCGCATCGTAGGTCTCCGATCGTTTGGAGTTAACCTGGCCGATAAAACGGGCAGAAGTGTACATCCCTTTATGCAAGGGTCGTGTCAAAATTCGTTAAATCGTTTCATTTGTGGCGGAAACCACGATCATCAGGCAGAGAGCCCCCGCGCGAGCAGCAACATGCGTGAGTTCGACAAGACCGATCAGGTGCGCCGCTTCGTATTGCGTTCGGCTTCAGGGTATTTTAGCCGTGCCGATGCAACGGGGAAAGACTGCTGAAGGATTGCGACCCCGATTCTTCGCAGATCGGCAGACTTAACGCAAGTCCACGAGCTTCGGCGAAGGTCATTTCTCGCCTCGATCGCCCTGCATGCCGTGGCCTGTGGACGCTTGGAGAACAACCGGTGAAAATTCGCCTTTTCGCACTCTTCAAAGACGCTCTGGCGCGGGTATTCTCCAAGTGCGTGCCGCGCACAAAAGCATCCTTCTCGACACGGCCGCTTGTTTTGATGTAAGAATACAAGGCCCTCCAGAAAGGCAGAAATGAGAGGTTATCGGAACTATTTAGTTGCCGTCGCGGTAGTTTTTGCCTTCGGTGCTACGGTTGCTCGAGCCCAGGAAACGCCGGAGCAAACTACGCCTAAGAAAGACACCCAGGAGCAATCGCGCGGAGATTCCACCCCCTGGTACAATCCGACCCGATACAACCCGATGAAGCTGTTCAAGCATTACAAGTCGGCAAACGATCAACTTGCATCGAACGGACAATTGGAGGACAACCTATCGAAACAGCTACGGATTCAGGGAATCCTGGCTGAAGACAAAGAATTGCAGGCGGTCTGCTCGGACTTCAAAGACCTGCCCAACTGCATCGCTGCGCTTCGCCTGAGCGTCAGTGTACCTGTCGAATTCGCCTGCTTGAAATGGAACGTTACCGGTGTGAAGCCGAAGACTGCGGCCGATTCTTGCGCCGGCCCTGCTCGCGGCAAAGCCATGCCGCTCGACCGTGCCCTCGAGCTGCTGAAGCCAAAAACGGATGTCAGGGCAGATGCTCACGAGGCTCTCAAGAAAGCTCGCGACGACATCAAAGACGCGAGTTTCTAGAAGCACATTCAAAGGGCGGAAGGTCGAGGCTCGGGGCGAGCCTCGCTCAGCTTCGCACAGGGGCCTGCAGCCAACGCACGACTCTTCGCCAGGCAGATCGACTATTGCGCTTGCTGGCCATCGGCGTTTGCAACCATTGAGCGACGCCGCGCTCGGCAGCCGTGATACGGCTTCCGCTTTCTTCGTCTGCAGGCAATGTCAGCGGAGCGGCCACGTAAGGCGTTGGCTCGTAGCTTGGTTCTGCCGTAGGTGGCATTGCCGGGAGTATTGGCGCGTCCGCCTTGGCTCGCCCGTTCAGTTCATCCGGTAGCGATGGCGCTTCTCCCCGCGGCGGCTTCTCAAAAGCCGCGTACGATGTGGAACTGTGCGTTGGCGCCGTGGGCGGGTCGATGACTGGGCTCGCCATGGCGCTCGCGACCACGCTTGGCGTTGAGCTGACGGCTTCGCCCACTTTCGGGAGGTCTTCGAGCCCCTCAGACATCGACAGGCGGAGCAGCGCACCGAATTGCTGCTGCGAAGCAAGCATGGCTTTCAAAATTTTCTGCGCGAACCACAGACCAGCAAAGAGAAACGTGAATTGAGCGATCAGGCTGCCCAGTTCGTACCAATTGCTCTGTATCCACTCTATGGTTTGGTTCATGGCTGCACCTTTACTTAGATACTTTCAACATATCGTTGTGTGATTTGCGGGAAAACTGGCATGAAGTCCAAGAAACGGCCAGCTGCTGTCCTGTTCCCGCGTTCCATGCAAATTTTTCACACAAGAACCCCTTGACACCGTCAGCACAGCGCCTTAAGAAGAAATCTTCGGCTGGAGTCGGCGTTCTGTCTGTCCCCAGCTCCAGAAAGCCTCGCCTGCCCCGCCTATCACGCCCAGGAGGTCGTCATGAGAAGTCTTATTCCGCGCGATAACTTCTTCCAGGATCTGTTCGACTTTCGCAGGGATTTCGACCAGATGTTCAACCGCTTCTTGAGCTGGCCGTCAGCTCAAGAGGAACCTGCAATGACTACGGCTGGATTCAGCCCCGCGATCGAGTGCTTCATCGACAAGGAAGGCAAGAAGTTTTATTGCCAGGTGATGCTGCCGGGAGTCGACCCGAAAGATGTCAACATCCAAGTGCAGGGAAATGCGCTGACTATCAGCGGCGAGCGTTCCGAGACGCGCGAGACCAAGGAGGCCGATTACCTTCGCAGGGAGATTACCTACGGTTCCTTCCAGCGCAGCGTTCCGCTTCCCGAAGGCGTAGATAAGGACAAATTAAACGCCGAGTATCGCAACGGGATCCTCGAGATTACCGCGCCCATAGCGGCGGCCGCATTGCCGCGCAAGGTGGAGATCAAAGCGCTTCCCAGCACTGCGGCCAAGCACGCGAACCCTTGAACTTGTCAAGGAAGGAAATAGGGAGCGGTCGAGACCCAGCCCTCTGACCGCCTTTTTCTTCAGCCCTTTCGAAGAGTCGGTCTGACAGAATTTCTCGCGTCACGGGATAGGAAAGGCGCTAGTTTTGGCTTAACAAACAGAGGCGCAAGATGATCTCACCATTTCCAGGCTTTTCCCCGGAAGCTCTGCAATTTTTTCGCGGCCTGGCGCGCAACAACCGGCGAGAATGGTTCTTGCCTCGCAAGGCTCTCTTCGAAGAGAAGGTTAAAGAGCCGATGCGTCAGCTAGTGGACGCCCTGAATATCGCCTTGCACGATTTCGCTCCCGAGTACGAAACCGATCCGGACAAAGCCATCTTTCGCATCTATCGCGACATCCGCTTCAGCAAGGACAAGAAGCCGTACAAAGAGCAAATAGCTGCCACGTTTCATCGTCACGGAAGCATGGGCCATGGGCAAGGCGGCTACTATGTTGCCATCTCGCACAAGTCCGTCGCCGTTGGAGGAGGCGTGTACATGCCAGAGCCACCACAGCTGATGGCCATCCGCCAACGCATCGCCACGGGCCACGAAGAGTTTCGGCGCATTCTCGCGGGGCCGTCCGTGCGCAAGCTCCTCGGCGGTTTGGAAGGCCAACGGCTCTCTCGCGTTCCTCGCGGCTTTGCTGCCGACCATCCTGCCGCCGATTTGCTGCGGTACAAATACTACATTTTGTACAAGGAACTTCCGCCGGGTCTCGTCACTTCCCCGGCCCTATACAAGGCTGTCGTCGAGCGCTTTCGCGTTATGGTCCCCTTCCTGGAATTCTTGACCGCATCCTTCGCCCGTCCGTCAAAGACACCCGGTACCCGCGCCCTATTCGTCTAGGGAAAGCCACGACGTTTACATTCACATTTCGACGAGAGATAAAGCGTCGGCCTGCCGCACCTGCTACCCTGACGGCGGATGGGTGTTGGGCCTCGGCGAGGTGCAACTTGCGAAAAGCTGGAATCACACTTGGATTGCTGGCGGTCGGGCTGGTTCTGGCGGGGGGAGGTCCGCGGGCACAGTGGAAGACAGCATGGAGCTACGAAGGGTCAAAAGGACCCGAACACTGGGGCGACCTGGATCCGGCATATGCCACCTGCAAAGACGGCAAAGAGCAGTCTCCCATCGATATTCGAAATCCGAAGAAAGCTGAGCTCCCGGCCCTGCGATTCGAATACCAAAGCGGCCCGCTCAAGTACCTGATCAACAACGGCAAAACCGTCCGCGTGAATTACCACGACGCTCCAGGAACCGGAAACTTTCTGATTGTGGACGGCCGGCACTATCAGCTCACACAATTCCATTTTCACCGGCCCAGCGAAGAGTACATTCACGGCGAACCCTACGAGATGGTGGCGCACTTAATGCACGAAGCCAGTGACAGGAAGGTTGCCGGCGTCGTCGTTCTTTTGAAAGCGGGCCAGGCAAACGCCACCGTTCAACAGATTTGGGAACATATGCCAATGACCGAAGGCAAGGAACAGGAGATTCCCGGCGTCCAAGTGAATCCCGCGGGATTGTTGCCCCGCGACTTTGCCTATTATAAGTACCTGGGGTCGCTCACCGCCCCGCCTTGTACCGAAGGCGTCACCTGGTTTGTGCTCAAGACCCCTCGAGAAATCTCGGCTGAGCAAATCAACGCCTTCGCCAGGCTCTATCCTCACGACGTCAGGCCCCCTCAGCCGCTGAACGGCCGCATCGTCGAGGAAAGCCAGTAACAGCGCGGTCGCATGCCTCTGTCGTCGCCTAGGATGGCAGCGAAAGCAGTGTCGGTGACCTCAGACGCCGCTATCTGGTCGCTGCCGAAACGGGTCGCAGTCGAGCAAACACGGCAAATCCCAAGGGGCGCGAGCCATAAATGGGCTGCAGGGCCCCGGGGACCCCGTACGTGGTGAATTGCGCTCCCAGGGCGGATCCCAGATGCGAAACGATATGGAAATCGCGATCGTAGCCGAAGCTGTACGCCTGCACGCGTCCAATGACACTCTCCCGAAAACCAGGTCGAAGCGGGTTTCCACCCGACACCAGTTCATTGGAGCGATCCGCATTTTCGACACGAGTCCATAAGGAATTGCGGGTGCGGAAGCGCAGGGTGGATTCCAGAAGATAACTGTTAAAGATGGAGTTGTCTGGAATCGACCGCGTGCGCCCCCACAACACCGTGCTCGCCCAGTTCCCATCGTGGAGGCGCCGGTTGTACATGACCGAAGCGGTTAGCCTAGCCTGATCTTCATTCGGAAACAGCGCCTCGACGCTGGTAATTCGCGCATAGGAAACCTGTCCACTCCAGTTCTTACCGGGCTGAACGGTCAAACGCGTGGACCACGAATCGATTTTCCCGGTGTCGATGTCCCAGCGAAACTCATCGGGTTCCCGTCCGTGAAAGCCGCTCCCCTCGATTCGCAACATTCCATGCGTCAGCCCAACGGTGACCACCTCGTTCGCGATGTGCGTCGAGTCCTGCTGGTGATGGCCTAGTGTGGCGAGGGGGTTCTCGGAAGCAGACGCCCGGTGGGCATACGCGGTTGGTCCAATCGCAGGATCCCCCACCGGAGCGAAATACAGCGAAAGCAGGTTGTTCTCGCCCATTTTTAGATCGTACAAAGCGGCCAATTCCATAATGAAATCGTGGGGATGCTGACCGTCCTCGATGGGCTTGCCAAAGGCAGTCTCGCCTTGCTGAAAGAGAAGCGGGTAGCGGCGCTGAGAAATCGTTGCCGGCTCCAGGCTGAGCATCAGCCTTCCTGTAAAGGTCCCCGGCCCGAGCTTATGCTGCGCGGTTCCCATAAACCAATTCGTCGAAAAGAATTTGTCCCCGCCGCGCGCGCCGCTCTGTTGCTGGTCCAGGACGAAGATGTTTGCGTGGAACATCAACATCCATTTGCCGGTCATAGTCATCAGCATCGGGAGGGGAGTGGAATTCGGTTCGGCGCTGGTCCCGGACGCACCGCGAAGCATGATCTCCTCAATGAACGTTTTGGGCGGCTCTCCCCTTGACTCGCTTTCCATCTTCATTTCTCTCATATCCTTCATATCCTGGTGCGCCCTGCCTTGGGTATCGGATCTGCTCATGCCGGAATCCTCGAGCGGCTCTTGCCGAGCGATGCAGGCAACGGGCACCAATAAGCCAAGCACGAACACCGCGTAGTTCCGGATCATAAAGCCTCTTTTGCCTCAAAGGCAGGGCCTTTCGCTAACCACAATTTAGTGAAATAGAGCGATTAAACGAGCGGGCAGCAGACCTGGATCTAAATGCGGCGGGTTCCCGAAGCAGCAAAGAGACCCGGCGATCCCGTGCGGAAATTACGCGGTATGCGGTGAGGCACCACTAGCGGCGGTGGCCCCTGGGAGCCAGCAGACGGTTCGGTACGGAATGACGGAGTTGGAACGGTGCACTTACTCTCGGCAAGAGTGGGTCGAACCACACCCTGCGGTGGGACGCATTTCTCTCGGTGACAGGGACCCTTGCGATTTCCAAAGGCCACCGAACATCTCCCATCCGCGTCAGCCGGGCCGTGGCAATGCATACCGGCATCGTGCTTGACCGAACTACGCACGGCCACCTTGCGTTCCGGACCGGTGAGCCGGGCGCCCCGGACGGTGGCCCCGAGGACAGAACAAGTGATGCTGCAAACCGTTGACGCGCACATGGAAAGCGGTGAAACCGCAAGCGCAAGCAGCATTGCCAGGAGACTTCGCCATTTGGCTGTTATTGCCATTATGAGCGCTTAGATTGCCTCACGCTAGAAATGGTTTCATCCACTCCTCCTCCCTCTGATCGGTTTGCTCCTTTTCCTTCCTCTACTTTCCTACGCCCGCCTTGCTCGCCACTGGTTTATCCCGAAGCAAGCCGAGGGTCGCTCGCCACGCACCACTTACCTGTCGTACACTCGACGTATCAAGTTCACGCAAGGACTGATCCGTGACTACTCCCACACAATCTGTTCCGGCTGGGAGCCTTAACCGCAGCGCACGCAGCGACGAAATTGTCGCCAAGCGTGAAAAATATCTCCGGGCCTCGGCGACCAACGATTTCGGGCAGCCGCTGGTAGCCGACCGCGGAGAGATCGTTTCATCTCCAATGGCTTGGTTATGGCTTATAGCAGCAATCGGCAAATGAAGCTCTCCAGGTTGGCGAAGGCGGTGGTCAGCGTGGCTGCGATGGCTCTTCCTGTCTTCGTTTGGGCACAGAGAAAGCCGGTTTGGAAATCGGTGGAATTTGCGATCGTGAAATTCAATGACGAGGCGCCGAAGTCCTGGAGCATGTATCACACCGAGAAAAAGGGTCTATTGCTCGTGCGAATTTGGAAGCGTTATTTGCTGGTGGATCTCAAAGAGCAAGAGGTCTACGAAATCGATCCGCAGACCGTGAAGCCCGCAGGTGACAACGTCGAGTGGTCCCTTTCCGAGAAACCCAGCGAGGCCCTTGAAACTCCCGGTTGGAAAACGCGCGGCGTCGGACCCATGGAACAAGTGTCGTTTCGTCTTGGCAAGAACGGCTACGTCCTGCAACTGCAAATCCCGCTGAAGGCCAACGGCCAGCCCGCGTACTGAGGATCCGTCTTAAGTTTTGTTTCTTTGAGTGATAACTCTTTTCACCGACGGTAGATGCCGTAGTACCAGGGAATCCAGAGCGCGCCCGGCTCGACGCCGACATTGACCTGGTCGCCTTGCTTAAAGCGGTCGAAGTCGTCGGCATCGGCCGCAAGGCGCTCGTATTTTTGCCCTTCGCGCCAGGAGCTTACGATTAGCCGCCGCGACCCGCGCACGATGCCCGGCATGTTGTAGCGTCCAGCAACCGTTTCGGCGTGATACACAACGTTTTTGGGGGAATCCAGTCTGCCGTTCAGAAAAAGAAACGCCGCGAAAATCCACGGCAGCAAGATGAAGCCCGCATAAACGTGCTTCAGCATTTCGAGTTCTTGGTGCTTGCGGGCGCGCCGATCGAGAATCACGGCAATGGCCAAAGCCACAAAGAAAATTACGCCAAACACGACCAGCATGAGATCCACGTCGAGCGGGGGATAAATCTGGCTGACGTAGGGAAATGCCAACGACCCGGCAAGAAATATCCCCGTGCGCTTCAGGAATCTGCGGCGAAACATCACCTCGGCGGCCGCGGAAGTGAGCCCACAAGAGGGGCATTGATCCGCGGTTCGCGGTGAGCCGCAATCCAGACAGCGAGTCATGCTTCCCCACAAGGGATCCGGCCTTAACCCGGGACCCCTCTAGTATAAGCCGCCGTCAGTTGTCGGGGGGAGCGAGCGATGACAAGAGTTGGCGATAGGCCTTGTGACTTTCGTTTTCGGAGAGGGCTACGGAAACACCCATGCCGAGGCCGGGTTCGACACGCTTCACCTGACAATCGAGTTTGACGGGCTGAGGGAGCTTTAAGCGCGCGGTAAAACCGGCGCCGACCCACAATGTGTCGGGCACTTCGATGAACATTCCGTTCGAACTGATATCCCTGGTATTGCCGCGCAGGACCGCGGAGCCCCACTCGATCTCGAGACCGGCGCGGAACAGGTAACGTGGCGCCCAGCGGCGCTCCAAGCGCCGGGTTAAGTAATCCCCCAAGCCCATTTTCTGGATGCGACCCCCTGACAGGGTTAGGATCCGAAGGCGCCCAAGCCCGCTCGCCGCCCAAATGGTTCAAGAATACGCCAAGCATCATCACAGGGAATACGACGCCGAAAGGCAGTGTTTTGTTCCCGTCAATCTTATCTAGAAAGGCAAGTCATTCAAACTAAAAAAGGCCAAGAGGCTGGATGCGAGTCCGCAGGCCTTAAGACATCGAGAAACGACTCCGCATTCATTGGCCCCTGGATGCGGGAGAGCCTTTGGGAAAACCGGCCCCGAGCCGGCGCTGGACTTCGGCTTGGATGTAGCGACGGAGGGTTTCCGGAACAATACCGGGAGCAGCCAGCTCGCGGAGGTCGGAAACGGTGAGCTGAGGCAGATAAGAGAGAATCGTGGTCAGGGGCGCACTAGGCTGTCGGAGCACGGCGATTCGAATGTTATAGGAGATGGACCATTTGCGGTGATGAATGATCGCCGGTACCACTCCGGACGGGAGTTTCTCACGGGAAAGAGCTTTCAGGACTTGCGCTTCGGTCAAATAAGGATTGTCGAGGACTACCGAGAGCAGTTGAGGATGACCTTCCGCCAACAGCGCGCCAGCAACGCGACCAGGACCGCGTCGCGCCAGCGTGATCTTCTGACCCAGCGGAATCTGCGGAAGGCGCATGAGCAGCTGTTCTTCGGCGTTGCGCTTCAGTTCCGCAGGGACGGTGGGCGAAAGCGCCAGTTGAACGAGATCCATCAGATAGAGCTCACGAATCAGGCGTTGAGTGACCAGACGCGGCCCGCGGGGATGAAAACAGAGAGCGCGCTTGACCCGATAGTTTTTGAGCAGCGGCTTGCGCTTGCCCGCCTCTTCGAGAACTTGGCCGGGGAGATCTTTTCGTTCCAGCAGCAAACAAAGCTGAGGTTCGTCGAGGGCGGGATTGTCGAGCAGCGCCAGCAGCACGTCTGCGGAAGGATGATGCAGAAGCGCGGCCAGTTCATCGCCGGTGGCGACGCGTGCGCGTCCGAGATCCGGGGCCACAGGTTCGGGGGCGATAAACTCGGGCATGCATTAACTTTCCGGGATTTCGAGCGGGCTCGTCAAGGCGTCGCGAGCGAGTATCGCCGCCGATTCGGCAACTGGCCGGGGGAGCGGGCCGGGCCGGGCGTTGGGGACCATTTGGCGGAGCAGAAGGTCGAATTGTTCGCTCAGAAAAGGACTGCCGTCGAACACCCCTCCCGTCTTGGCAAGGAAGAGGTTTGTGTTCCGCAACTGGAGATGGTCGATTACTTCGCGGACCTGTTCCAGCAGATTTGCGGCCGCCATAAGGAGTATCGCTCGTGCAGAAGGGTCCCCGGATTCGGCGGCTTTCGCAACGATAGGAAACACTTTCGGGAAGGTGACCGTGGGTTGTTCGCGCGCGCGATCGACGAATTGAGACCACGTGCAATGGAAAGTACGGCAGATCTCGTCGGTCAGCGGAAACGTTTCTTGGTTGAGGACCTTCTGGAAACACCGCGCCACGGTTTTTCTCCCGATGTCGTTGGCGCTTCCCGCATCGCCAATGACGGGGCCAAATCCGCCCGCGCGAGCAACCTTGAGCCGGGACGTTCGGCCGAGCACGGCAGAGCCTGTGCCGGCGATCACCACGACGCTCGGGATTTCCCCGGTAGCGGCGAGAGAAAGAACTAAGTCACTGGTAACAACAATGGTAGCCGCGGGAAAGACGGATTTGAGATTCGCATGAATTTCCGCGCGAACCGAGGGCTCGCCTGCGCCAGAAACGCCAGCCAAAATGTGAGCGACATCGCAAGCCGACTTCGCAGCCGAGCGGAGCGCCTCCTTGCCCGCCTCCGCGAGGGCTGCGGCGGAAGCTGCCGCTCCCACGTTGACGGCGTTCGATGCGCCGGAGCGGGAGCGAGCTAGAATCGCACCGGTTTCGTCCATCAGGACGCATTCCGTCTTTGTGCCGCCTCCATCAAATCCAAGGACATAGCGCATGGGAAGAGCATAAAGGAGAACGCCGCCCTTTGGAGCTGATCTTAACAAAGGATGCGCACGTTTGGCGTGGTGCTCTAAGGAAACAGCAACGAGAAGGCGACTCTCGAAGGGGATACCTCAGCCGTAAGACAAGTATTATTCAGCGACAATCGAATCCTGATTTGACAGGAGTCCCCTTTCTCAAGTTAAGTGGCTATTAAACACCCCAAGTCACCCGGGCCACCTGATGCTTCGACGAGTCACGCGAGTGCCTGAAGTTTGTAGCGTTCGAACGAATGCCGCACCCAGGACACGGCGCGGAAAAGGAAGGACGCAGTGAGTCCGACCGATATCTAGGAGTTGGACGGATGCCGTGCCCTTGGGATTGCCGAAAATTTCGCTTTCAAGCGTCCAGTCACCCTATGGAGATGGTCGGCAACGAAAAGGAAACCGCGGGAATTTCCTCGAAGTCGTAAGCCATCCTTTCTTCTCCTTGACAGTCTAGGGGAGCCGCGCTAGATTCCTAGGCCATCTAGGAGAGACGCTGCATGGACAAAAAACAAATGGATCTGCTGCAGGGCACGCTGGACATGCTGATCCTCAAAGCGGTCTCGCTAGGCCCGCTGCACGGCTACGGGCTCTTGCCATCGGGCCACAAACGACCGCATTTCTACCGGCCGTTTGCACAGAGATACACCGGCCTTGCCACGCTGGTCGTGGAGACGTCCACCGACGCCGCAACCGTGGCCCCTAGGATTCGTTCCGCAGTCCGTGCGGAGAGCGCTGGTGTGCGCATCTTTGCTTTAGAACCGCTGGCTGCGCACGTGGAGCGCTCCGGAATCCGCGGTGTTGATCGTCTTCGGCATGCTAGCGCTCCTGCTCGCCGCTGTCGGCCTCTATGGCGTAATGGCGTTTCACGCTGCTCAGCGCACACAGGAGATCGGGTTACGCATTGCGCTGGGCGCTCCTTCCGGCGAGGTGTACCCGCTCATTTTGCGGGAAGGCATGAAGATCACTTTGCTGGGAGTGGTCTCGGGGACACTTGGTTCGGTCGCGCTTACGCGGTCGTTGTCACGCTTCCTCTCCGGCCTCAACCCTGCCGACCCGCTGACTTTTGGCGGAGCAGCGCTTTTATGGATTGCTGTGGCGTTGCTCGCGGGTTATGTCCCGGCACGCCGTGCGACGAAGGTGGATCCCATGGTGGCCCTTAGATACGAGTGATGCCGGCGATGACCGCGGTTAGCTTGCGTTCGTCCTGACAGGAGGAAACATGAAGTCTTGGAGCCGACTCCAATCGTGGTTGCGCGCCTTGTTGCGGCGTTCGCGGATGGAACGCGAGATGGAGACAGAGCTGCGCTTCCACATTGAGGCGTTCGCGGAGGATTTGGCGCGCAGTGGCGTTCGACGCGAAGAGGCGCTGCGGCGAGCACGCATCGAGTTTGGCGGGTTCGAGAGTGCCAAAGAAGAATGCCGCGAAGCACGAGGTGTACGCCTCATCGATAGCCTCCTGCAAGATTGGCGATTCGGCTTGCGCATGTTAGGCAAAACGCCTGGTTTTACTGGCGTGGCCACTCTGACCCTCGCTCTAGGCATCGGCGCCAACACAGCCGTGTTCCGTATTGTGAATAGCGTGTTGTTGAAGCCGCTGAATTATCCGAAGGCCGAGGAGCTGGTTGCGCTCCACCAAGTTGCGCCCGGCGCCGCGGGACTCGCGGACTTCGAAAATGGCTTGCTTCTCTCGCCCTCCATGTATTTCACCTACGCCGAACAAAACCACGCGTTTCAATCCTTGGGGGTGTGGGTCATGGGAACGGCGAACGTTACCGGCCTGGCCGAGCCGGAGCAGGTGCGCGCGGTCGAGATCAGCGACGGTGTTCTTCAGACGCTTGGCGTTCCACCCGAAATTGGCCGATGGCTCTCGCCGGCGGACCAAATTCCGGGCGGGCCGGAAAGAGTGATGCTGAGCTACGGCTATTGGCAGCGCCGGTTCGGCGGTGATCGCTCGGCGGTGGGACGCAATCTTACGGCGGATTCGCGCCCTCGCGAAATCGTGGGGGTCATGCCGGAAGGGTTTCGCCTCGTCGACGCGGAATTCGACGTGGTCATGCCACTCGCGTTCGAACGCGGAAAACTCATTCTGGCAGGATTCGGGTATCAAGGGATCGCCCGGCTGAAACCCAGCGTCACGCTGGCAGAAGCCGATGCGGATCTGGCACGCATGCTGCCGATCTGGATGGACTCTTGGTCGAACGGGCCCCACACCGATCCGCATGTTTACAAGACGTGGAAAATCACGCCCAAGATTCGTCCGCTGAAGCGAGAGGTGCTCGGCAACACCAGCGATTTCCTGTGGGTCGTGATGGGAACGATTGGCGTGGTGATGCTGGTCGCCTGCGCCAACGTAGCGAATTTGTTGCTGGTGAGAGGAGAGGCGCGACAGCGGGAGTTGGCCGTGCGCGCGGCGCTCGGCGCGGGGAGAGGACGAATCGTCCGGGGACTTCTCATCGAGAGCCTGATGCTTGGGCTGCTGGGCGGCACGCTTGGTGTGGCGTTCGCCAATGGCGGCGTGCGCCTGTTATTAGCCGTGGGTCCGGCCAACTTCCCTCGTCTAAGCGAGATTTCGCTGGATACGCGGGCGTTCGGATTTGGTGTACTTCTTTCGCTGCTCTCTGGTCTGTTGTTCGGACTCATTCCCGCGTTGAAATACTCCGGGTCACGAGCATCGTTAGCTCTCGGGAGCGCGGGGCGTTCGATGAGCGTGAGCCGGGAGCGCCACCGCGCGCTAAGCGTTCTTTCGGTAGGCCAGCTGGCGATGGCTTTGGTATTGCTCGTGAGCGCCGGTTTAATGATTCGCACGTTCCAGGCATTGCGCAGAATCGAACCGGGATTCACCGATGGGGAGCATCTTCAGGCACTGCGAATCTCCATCCCGGATTCGCTGGTAAAGGGACCGGAGCGAGTCACGCGAATACAGAACGAGATTGTCGACAACCTTGCCGCAATCCCAGGTGTGAGATCCGCTGGATTCATCAGCAAGATGCCCATGGAAGGGTTCGACGCGCCGTGGGACGCAATTTATGCGCGGGACAAGGTTTATTCTGATGACGTGATTCCGCCACTCCGGCTATTCAAGCACGTGTCACCGGATTTCTTTCGCACTGCGGGCACGCGCATCGTGGCCGGTCGTGGATTGACATGGACGGAGGTGTACGGTCTTCGGCCGGTGGTAATGGTTTCTGAGAACCTGGCTCGCGAGATGTGGGGCACGCCCTCCGCGGCGATAGGCAAGCAATTAAGGGAATTCCCATCCATGCCGTGGCACGAGGTCATCGGCGTAATCGAGGACGTGCGTGAAAACGGTGTCCAGGACAAGGCGCCCGAAACCGTGTATTGGCCTTCGCTGATGAGCGACCTTTACGGGCCCGGCAACCTGAACGCAGTGAGGACCGTAACTTTCGTCTTACGAAGCGAGCGCGCGGGTCTCGAAGGTTTCTGAACGAGGTCCATCAGGCAGTGTGGTCGGTGAACTCCACCCTGCCGCTGGCGTCGGTACGGACGATGCAGGAAGTCTTCGACAAATCCGTGACGCGCACTTCCTTTACATTGGTGATGCTCGGGATCGCGGGGGCCCTGGCGCTGGTGCTGGGGATGATAGGCATCTATGGCGTGATTTCTTACACGGTGTCGCAACGCCGGCGCGAATTTGGGATTCGCCTGGCCCTCGGAGCGCACCCTGGACAGGTGCTGAACATGGTTCTGAGGCAAGGCGTGAAGATGGCCCTGGTGGGAGTGGTCATCGGCTTGGGCGGCGCCTTTGCCTTGACGCGATTGATGACCAGCCTCCTGTTTGGCGTAGCGGCCAGCGATCCGGCAACGTTTGTCGCAGTCGCCCTCCTGCTCGTCCTCGTTGCATTGCTCGCGTGCTATTGGCCCGCGCGGAGAGCGATGAAAGTCGATCCGATGGTGGCGCTGAGGTACGAGTGACGGCGGAGATTACCGGGCACCTGCCGAGGTCGAGTGAAGTGGAGGGAGTACGACGATGTTGCGCCGGGTTCGCTCGTGGTTCGGCGCCGTGGTGCGGCGCTCGCGCATGGAACGCGAGATGGATGCGGAGTTGCGCTTCCATATCGAGGTCTTCGCCGAGGATTTGGTGGGCAGCGGGGTTTCTCGCGAAGAAGCCTTGCGGCGCGCGCGCATCGAATTTGGCGGCGTCGAGCGCGCCAAGGAAGAGTGCCGCGACGCGCTGGCGTTGCGCCTCGTGGATCATGTGGCGCGCGACCTTCGACTCGGCGTGCGTCTGCTCATCAAAAACCCGGGATTTACCGCAGTGGCAGTGATCGCGCTGGCGCTGGGCATCGGCGCGGACACGGCGATGTACTCTGAAGGACGGCGGCGCCGGCGTGTCCGGCAGCAAGTTTGGCCGGCGGCTTTCCAACCTGCTGGTGACTTGTCAAATGGCCCTATGCGTCGTGCTGTTAGCGGGAGCGGGGTTGATGATTCGTAGCGCGGTCAAGCTGTACAGCGCGCC
>Ga0182039_10000203_pt1 | contig 31158 bp, 34 predicted proteins | sample sta12Can44000111_FD_125975 | JGI IMG/M metagenome (GOLD analysis project Ga0182039, IMG submission 125975) | Lab enrichment of tropical soil microbial communities from Luquillo Experimental Forest, Puerto Rico - statanox.12C.anox.44.000.111 | ecosystem: Environmental > Terrestrial > Soil >...
ACGCGCAGCAGACGGGTCTGGGCTTCGGGCGGCATATCGCCGATTTCGTCCAGGAACAGAGTGCCGCCCTCGGCCTGCTCGAACCGACCGGCAGCGCGCTGGGTAGCGCCGGTGAAGGCGCCCTTCTCATGGCCGAACAGTTCGGACTCGATCAGCTCGCGCGGAATCGCCGCCATATTGATGGCGACGAAGGGGCCATTGCGGCGCTTGCCGTAATCGTGCAGAGCGCGCGCCACCAGTTCCTTGCCGGTGCCGGACTCGCCGGTGATCATCACCGTCAGGTCGGTGCCCATCAGGCGGGCCAGGGTGCGATAAATCTCCTGCATGGCCGGCGAACGGCCGATCAGCGGCAGATTCTCTTCACCATCTTCTTCCGCCGCCTCGGCAGCGCCGGCACGGGGCGCGGTCAGGGCGCGCTGCACCACGCTCACCAGCTCGCGGATATCGAAGGGCTTGGGCAGATATTCGAACGCGCCGCGCTGAGCCCCTTCACCGCCGTCAGCAAGGTATTCTGCGCCGACAGCACGATGATGCGCATGTCGGGGCGGATCTTCTTGATGCGCGGCAGCAGGTCCAGGCCGTTCTCGTCGGGCATCACCACATCGGTGATCACCAGATCGCCATCGCCATCGGACACCCAACGCCACAGCGTCGAAGCATTGCCGGTGGTGCGCACCTCATAGCCGGCGCGGCCCAGGGCCTGGGTCAAAACGGTACGGATGCCGCGATCGTCGTCGGCGACCAGAATCGTGGAAGTCATAATCAGACGCTGTCCTCTTTCGAGATCATGGGCAGCATGACGCGGAAGACGGTGCGACGGGGCTGGCTGTCGAATTCGATGACGCCGCCATGGTCGCCGATGATCTTCGCCACCAGAGCAAGGCCCAGACCGGTGCCGGTGGCCTTGGTGGTGACGAAGGGGTCGAAGAGATGCGGACGCAAATCTTCAGGAATGCCGGCGCCGTTATCCTGGACACTGACCACCAGCGGCAGATGCATGCGGGTGTCGGAGCCGGGAACCGCCAGGCGGATGCCGTGCTGATAGGCGGTGGACAGAACCACCTCGCCCTTTTCCTCGGACGCCGCTTCACAGGCGTTCTTGACCAGATTCAGAAACACCTGAATCAGCTGGTCGCGACTGCCGGGCACCGACGGCAGCGAGGGATCGTAATTCTCGATGAAGCGGATATTGCGCCCGAAACCGGCCTGGGCCACCCGGCGCACATGCTCCAGCACGCCATGGATGTTCACCGGAGTGCGGTCGACCGGACGCTTGTCCGAGAACACTTCCATGCGGTTCACCAAAGCGACGATGCGGTCGGATTCCTCGCAGATCAGCTGGGTCAGGGTGCGGTCTTCCTGGGAACAGTTCTGCTCCAACAGCTGGGCCGCGCCACGGATGCCCGACAGCGGATTCTTGACCTCATGGGCCAGCATGGCGGCCATGGCGGTGACCGAACGGGCGGAATTGCGGTGCGTCAGCTGATGGCCGATCTTCAGAGCGATCGACTGCTCATGCATCGACACCACCGCCAGCTTCTGGTTTTCCACCAGCGGCGCCACCTGGATATTCATGATGCGCGGGCCGGTGCGCGGGCTGTCCAGCGGCACGCCATATTCCGAGATGCAGGTGCCTTCGGCGCGAGCCTGCTCGATCAGCGAGAACATCTGGCAATCGGGCGGCAGCAGTTCGGACAGCAGCATGCCCTGCAGATGCGCCGCCGAGGATTCGAACAGATCTTCGGTCGCGGCATTGGCCTGCAAAATAGCGCCGTCTTCGTCCAGCACCAGCACGGCGGCAGTCAGGGCGTTCAGCACCGAGGCGGCATCGATCTGCGGAGCCTGCGGCTTACGGCGCAGGAAAGCGAGTTTCTTGTTCATGCCGCCATCCGTTGCAGAAGCGGATCATAGAATTCGACAATCATCCGGCGGACCTCGTCAGCGGAAAGCGATTGATTGACGGCGGCGCGGAACTCGGTCGAGCCATGCAGGCCCTTCGAGTACCAGGCCACATGCTTGCGCGCCAGTCGGCAGCCGGTTTCCTCGCCGTAATGCTCGATCATCGCCTCGAAATGTTCCTGGATGATCGCCAGCTGTTCGGCCAGGGTCGGATCGGGCCGATGCTCGCCGGTCGCCAGGAAATGCGCCACCTGCCCCGGAAACCACGGACGGCCATAGGTGCCGCGACCGATCATCACGCCATCGACGCCGGCCTGGCGCAGCATTTCCTGGGCGTCATCGATACTGACCACATCGCCATTGCCCACCACCGGAATCGACACGGCGTCCTTCACCTGACGGATAAAGGCCCAGTCGGCGCGGCCGGAATAGAGCTGATTGCGGGTGCGGCCATGGACGGTGACCATCTGAATGCCGGCAGCCTCGGCGATACGGGCCAGATTGGGGGCGTTGCGGTTCTTTTCGTCCCAGCCGGTGCGCATCTTCAGCGTGACCGGAACCGGAACGGCTTTGACCACCGCCTCCATGATGGCGCCGGCCAGCTTCTCGTCGCGCATCAGCGCCGAGCCGGCTTCGCCCTTGACCACCTTTTTGACCGGGCAGCCCATATTGATGTCGATGATGGCGGCGCCGCGATCCACATTCATCTTGGCCGCTTCGGCCATGACATGGGGTTCGCAGCCGGCCAGCTGGACCGACATGGGGAATTCCTCGGCGCAGCCGGTGGACATCTTCATGGTCTGCTTGTTGGCGCGGATCATCGCTTCCGAAGCGATCATCTCGGAGACAACAAGGCCAGCGCCGGAACGCCGCACCAGCTTGCGAAAGGGCATATCCGTGACGCCGGCCATGGGGGCCAGGATCACAGGACTGTCGAGAGTGATGGAGCCGATCTTGAGAGTCATTTTTACGAAACATGTTTCCGAACGGCTGCATAGTAATTGTGCAACCTTCCGCAACGCAACGTAAAAAATTGATCAAATGACCGGCAGAAAAAAGGTGTTTTTCCAGGCAAGCCTAAGAAAGCAGCACTTGCTGCACGAATTTGACCCCGAAGAAGGCCAAAAACAGCAACAGATAAGCCGACAGGATCACCCGCGCGGCGATCTGACCGCGCACGCCGCAAACCCGCCGCCCGGTCAGCAGAGCGCCGATCAGCAGGAAGGCCAGCAAGGACAACAGCGTCTTATGATCGAATTTCCATAGGCTGCCGCTTTCCAGATATTCCAGCGCCATGCCGGTGGCGAGGCCCAGTCCCAGCACGATCTCGGACAGGATCAGCAGCCGTTCCGACAAGCGTTCGCTTTCCACCACCGGCGGCAGCATGCGGGTCAGACGGCTGGGTTTCTTCAGCTTCAGGGCGCGGGCCTGCAGGAACGAGCCCAAAGCCGCCACCGCCGCCAGGGTCAGCAGCGCGATGGTCGCCACCGAAACGAGGATATGCAGATCGAGCCAGGCCCCTTGCGCACCATCCGACAGATGATGCTCGGCGGTGCTCCCAGCGAACAGCGACGCCACCACGCCCAGCAGCGCCAGATAAGGCGCCAGCAGCGGCATTAACCGCCAGGCTTGCTTCTCGGCGGCGGCCAGCAGGCAGAACAGCGCCATGATGGCGGTGATCACCACCCACAGATCGGCGGCCAAGCCGGTGCTCCAGCTTTCGGCCAGAAGCCGGAAGGTCAAGGTGAGCGGCCCCAGGAAGGCCACGGCCAGCACGGCCCAGAAGGTGACGTCACGCCCGCCATTGCGGCGAAAAGGCAGCAGAACGGCGGGAAACAAGGCGACCAGGGCCACCAGAAAGGAAGGATCGAGGTTCGACATGGGCGCAACTATAGCCCCGCTTTGCCGCGCCGCAAAGAGGGCGCATGCAGGCCTGCGTGAGTTATTGCGAATTACTCGCAACTTCTATGACGGAAGTCGTTATGATCGGGCTCCAGACGGCCTTTTCAGGCTGCCGAGCATCGGGTTTACAAGTCGTTCCCGCCCGCATAGGCTGATCGGCCATAAAAACCCGGCAGCATAAAGGACAAGTTATGGCGCGATGCGTGGCCTTGGTAGTGGCGGCGGGGCGTGGAACCCGTTTCGGCGGCGATATGCCGAAGCAGTGGCTGGAGCTGGAAGGCCGCGCTGTTCTACGCCATTCCCTAGGATTGCTTGCCTCGCATCCGGCTGTTTCCGCCGTTCGGGTGGTGATTCATCCCGACGACCGCGCGCTTTATGACGCCGCCGCCGCCGGTCTGTCGCTGGGCGAGCCGATTGCCGGAGGTTCCAGCCGCCAGGAGTCGGTGCGGCTGGGCCTGGAAGCCCTGGCCGCCGAGGCTCCCGATCTGGTGCTGATCCATGACGGAGCGCGGCCTTTCCTGGATTCCGGCACGGTGTCCCGTGTGGTCGAGGCTCTGTCCGCCCATCCCGGCGCGATCCCCGCCCTGCCCGTCCACGACACCTTGAAGCGCGGCGCCGCCGCTCTGGTGGAAACCACCGTTGAACGTGCCGGATTATGGCGGGCGCAGACCCCGCAGGGTTTCCGTTTCTCCGAGATTCTCAAGGCGCATCAAGACTCTGCCGGGCGTGAGCTGACCGACGACGCCGCGGTCGCCGAAGCCGCCGGGCTGGCGGTGGCGCTGGTTCAAGGCTCGGAGGACAATGTCAAAATCACCACCGCCGCCGATCTGGAGCTCGCCCGCCGCCGCCTTGCGGGACAGTGGGAGGTACGTGTCGGCACCGGCTTCGATGTGCATAAATTCACCGCCGGCGACCATGTTACCCTGGGCAATGTCCGCATTCCCCATGATGCGGCGCTGGAAGGCCATTCCGACGCCGACGTAGCCCTGCATGCCCTGACCGACGCCTTGCTGGGAGCCATCGGCGCCGGCGATATCGGCTATCACTTCCCCCCCACCGATCCCCGCTGGAAAGGTGCTGATTCCGCCCGTTTTCTGGAGCATGCCGGAGCTTTGCTGGCGGCCCGCGGCGGGCGGATCACCCATCTGGATGTGACGGTTATTTGCGAACGCCCCAAGGTCGGGCCGCATCGATTGGCGATGATCCGCCGGATCGCGGAAATCCTGGGGCTGGACGAAGGCCGCGTCTCGGTCAAGGCCACCACCACCGAGGGCCTGGGCTTCACCGGCCGACGCGAAGGCATCGCCGCTCAGGCAGTGGCGACGGTCACTTTGCCGGCGCTCTGATAATACCAACCGGCCAATAAATTGACCGGTTGTACGGTCCCTCGCCGGGCGGCTGCATCCGCAGCCTTGGCTGCTCGCGCAATGCCCGCTGGAAACCGGCCAACGAGTCACATCAAAGGTTGGCCGGTATAATTTCGCCGCTGATCCAATCAAGGAAGGCCGGATTGCCGCCGCTCAACGGGATTGCGGTCACGCAAGGCGTGGAATAACTGTGTAATTCCAATATTCTGGCGGTTACCGCTGAGATATTGGCGGAACTGGTTTTAGCCAGCAAAATCGCTTCCCGCTCCTCCTGAACCTTGCCTTCCCACCAATAGACCGAGGTGGCGCCGTCGATCAGGTTGGCGCAGGCCACCAGCCGCTCTTCGACCAGTTTCCGTGCGATTCCAAGGGCTTGATCCCGGCTTTCGGTGGTGCAGTAGATCAGGCTGTAGTCCATGGCGATTCCTTGCTTTTGCTGCGCGGTCGATACCGGGAAACAACGATCTTCGGCGCGAACAACTACATTCGCATATTCTGGGGCGGAGGCAGCAATGGCAACAGTGCCGCCACGCCCTCTTCGATGCCGGTGGGCTGGGCTTGAGGCTTGATTTCCATGGAAAACAACGTTCGGAGTTGGTTCTTCAAAGCCTCGCTCTGAAACATCTCCTCCAACGCCACCGGCAAGGCCCGGCCGTAATCATTCAACCACTTGTGCAGATTGGGCGATTCCGGCCAATCCGGGCGCGGCAGATAGAGCATCGGCGTGCCGTTCACCGCCGCCTCGGTAAAGGTGCCATAGCCCGGCTTGCCGATACAGACATCGCTGCTGGCCAGCAAGTCGCTGAAACTCATCGGAATATCGGCCAGCAACCGCATATCCTCGCGGCCCGAGACCGTGCCATTGCCCAGCACCCAATGCCAGCCGGGCAGCCTGGGCCAGCGGGCATAATCCAAGGGGGCATCCATGCCGCCGAAGCCGATCAGCCCGATCTTCTCCTGCTCCCCTGCCCCCAAGGCCTGCAACAAGGCCGGACGGCGCTTGACCGCCCGTCTGGCCAGCGGGCCGATCGGGCGAATGTTGCTTAAGACCGACATCGGCAAACTGGGCGCCGGGCAAAGGAAAAAGGCAGCACACTCATAGGCTTGGTTCATCTGCGCGACCACCGCCCCGGCCCCCGGCAGATGACCGCAATAGGCGCCATAGATCTCGGCCCAGTTCAGGCAGCTCATGGCTGCGGCAGGAATGCCGGCCCGTCTGGCCGCCAGCAGCGCAATATAGGAGATATTCGACAGCAGAAGATCGGGCTTCAGCCGGGCATAAAGCGCCGCCTCGGCCTCGACCACCGTCTCCAGCCGGGCATGCAGATCGAGATAGCGGCGATGGCTCTCCTCGGGCAGCACCTTCAGAGCACTTTCCATCACCATGCCGAAATCGGGCGTCTGGTCGATCAGCTGAAACGGCTCCGCATAACGGCTTTTCAGCCAACCCGGTGCGGTCGAGGTCTGCAAGATCAGCTCAAGATCCGGCCGGACAGCCCGCAAGGCCTCGATCAGCGGAGCGGTCATGGCGGCATGGCCGTAGCCGTGGGGAGACAGCGAGACAAGAAGACGGGTCATAATGCGAGAAGGCTAACCCAAAGGCCGGGCCTTTGCCACAGCAAGCGATAACGCTATCCTTCCCGCAGTCTGGAGGGGAAAGATGAGGCTCTATCTCGCAATTATGGTGGCGTTCCTGGCGCTGGAATCCCCCTCATGGGCGTTGGAGGCCGGTTTGGTCCCCACCTATCAGAATGACAGCCTGCTGGGTCCGGAAAAGGCCAAGGGCGTGATCATCTATAATCATGGGCAGGCCCGCCTGGCCGACCCCGAAACCAGCCCCCCGCCCTATCTGTCGAAATTTCCAGCCGACGGCTGGGATGTCTATTCCCTGACCCGCCCCAAGGCCGAGGATCGGGAAAGCACATCGGTCGAATCCCTGAAGGACACCGCCCGGCATCTGCGCCAGATGGGCTACAAAAAGGTCGTCACCCTCGGCCAAAGCTTCGGCGGCTGGATCAGCATCGAGGCCGCCGCCCAACAGGAAGAACTGTTCGACGCGGTGATCGTCACCGCCCCCGCCGCCCATGGCTCGTCGGAAGACTCCACCCGCAATCCGCTGAACTGGCAGCGAAATGCCGAAATCGTCGAGATCGCCAAGGGACTCCGCCATCTGCCGCTGATACTGTTCCTGTTCAAGGACGACAGCTATGACCCCGGCGGGCGCGGCCCCGGCTTTGTCGATCATCTGGCGAAACGCCAGGACGGCAGCCGCTATGCGGTCATTGATCAGCCGGAAGGGTTCGAAGGCCATGGCGCCGCCAGATCCCTGCTATTTTCACAGAGATTCGGCGATTGCATCACCGCTTTCGCCGACAGCCAGCAAGCCTCGGGCCCTTATCTCTGCCCCGAGGCTGCGACGCAAAGGACCCTACGCCTGCCGGACGGCGTCACCGCCTTTGCCGCCCCCAGCCCCGATGACGGCTTGAACCGCCTGCTGGGCGTTTGGAGCGGCTGGTATCAGAACGGGCGCGAACTGCTGTTCGCCATCGAATCCGTCTCGGGCGATCAAGTCACCGCCATCTACGCCTGGGGCCCCAGCGGCGGCGGCACGGCGGGCTGGGAACGGGTGACGGGACATTACGACAGCACCGGCATCCGCTTCGATTCGGCGAAGAAACAGCTTCATGTGATGGCCTTGCCCGATGGTCAGGTCAAAATCCGCTGGTCCCGCCCCGATGGCAGCAGCGTCTTGACCGCCTTTCTGGCAAGGAGGGAATGATGGCCGGGACTGCGTAACGAGGGAATGCTATCTTTGCGTCAGTTCAATTTTGTACGAACGCCTTTTTATTGTAGCCATTCCGGGCTGATGCTGCCCCGCCTGGAGAGATGAACTACCAGAATCACGGATGAAATATGGAAGCCCCTGACGACGATATCCAAAGAACCCCGGCGGAAGAGAATATCTGGTACCAGCTTGCGACGATTTATGGAGTGCCAGAGTCAGCCGATGATCCGATTCAGGTGCAGAACCGGATTACCTGGAATCGGACGATGGCGACTTTGGCGGAACGCTATGATCCGGAGGCGAAGAGGCACCTTCTGGCGCTTGAACGGCAGGATTGGTGGGATGAGAAGGAAATTGAACCCTTCAACGACTTGGAAATTTCAAAATTAAACATTGTAATAAGAATTATTAACAATAATAAAAGTGAATACACGGTAATTTCATTTATAAAAATAAAGGAAATTAATGCATTTTTTAGCAGATTAATATTTGCATTTGTCACATTTTTTGATAGATGCGAATTCGATAAGATGAATTTCGATGGCTCAATTTTTATAAAGCACTCGTTCTTATGCGGATCGAAGATAAAAAATATAGCACTTTTTAATTTCGCAAAATTCATATCTGTCGCGACAATTTCTGGAAACACTTTTTCTGGTTATGCCGATTTCGGTGAAACTCAATTTAATGAATATACACGCATTGATAACAATACGTTTTCCATGGCAGTCATATTTAGAGATTCTGAATTTTTAGGAGAGGCAGATTTTTTTAACAACGAGTTTTTGTCATCATCTTATTTCAGCGCAACGAGATTCAAGCTAGGCGCAATATTTAAGGGGGCTATTTTTGCTGAGAATGCTGATTTTTCGCAGGTCAGATTTGGCGGTGAAACAACATTCGTCAATGCCAAGATGCAGGATGAAACTCGCTTTGTGCAGGCAGTTTTCGAAAGCTCCCCACCACTCTTCTTTGGCACCACCCTTCACGAAGGCACAACATGGAACCGTGACCGTTCCGCATGGCCCTTGCCAATGAAAAAGGAAGAAGCATCACAGTTCGTCGCCGCCTATGAGCGCCTCAAACTGGAGATGGACCGACTGAAGAAGCACGAAGACGAAATGGATTTCTTCGCCCTGGAGCTTCAATCCCGCCGCATCGAGATGGGCGAATACAGCCCCTACGGCATTCTGATCTGGCTCTATGGAGCCCTCAGCGATTATGGCCGCAGCTATGTGCATCCATTGAAATGGATCGCAGCCATCGTCCTCGCCGGCTTCCTGATCCTTCTGTTCGACGCGCATCAGCCTGACGAGCTGTTGGGAAAGTTTGCCCTCAGCGCCGCCAACACCTTTGCCTTGCTGGGAATCCGGCGTGAATTCATTGATCCCGAAGTGACAAAAGCACTTGCCCAGAATGGCACTCTGTCGTTCATCGCCACCCTACAAGCCGTTGCGGGCGCGTTCCTAACCTTTTTGGTCGGTCTCGGCCTGCGCAATAAGCTGCGGATGAAATAGCCGCCCTAGCACCTCTCTTTCCGCCCCACCCAGGCGGAAAGTCTGCCGGCATCTGGATGCCCTCCTGCGAGGGCATGACGATGAAAGAGAGGTGGGGCAGAGAACAAAAAAGGCTCCGGTTTTCACCGGAGCCTTTTTCAGAGCGGTCCTCGATTGGTCGGGCAGGCCGGATTTGAACCGACGACCCCCAGTCCCCCAGACTGATGCGCTACCAGACTGCGCTACTGCCCGTCAGAGAACCGCTCGTTCCTCCCGTTCCCGGGAAGGAGGCGCACTATAGCCATCTCCCTTGGGGATGGCAACTGGTTGATTCCACTTTTTATGTAACTTTTTTGATACCGGCGAGCCATGCGGTGGCTCACCTCATGGTCCCTCGCCGGGCGAAGGCATCCGCCTGCTTGGCCACTCGCTCAATGCTCGTTGGACAGAAAAAGTAGGCCGCTACGGGGAATCCCCCCCTATCCCCTGCGCGACGCCGACAGCAGGTCGCGCAGTTCTTCCAGCTCGCCCAGCAGGCTGATCAGCTGAACCCGGTCGCCGGGGCGGAAATGCGGGGAATGCGGGGGAATCGGCGGCGGCGGAGCCGGCTGAATCCAGACACGCTCGGGAAGTTCGAACTCCTCCGCCTCCTCCATCTCCTCGATGGCGGGAATGGCCGAGGCGTCTTCCACCAGTTCGGTGGTGTCGAGATCGAACAGATGATGCTGAGCCGGCGGCAAATCCGGCTCGGCCAGGATGATTTCCTCTTCTGCCTCGACCGGGGGCAGCTCGACCCGGCTGCGTGGCGGACGCGCGACAGGCGTGCGCGGCGACGGAGCAGCGGAAGCGGCAGCAGCAGGAGCAGCAGCCGTTGATGCCTCGGGAGCAGCGACAGCCGAAGCCGCAGCTTCGTCAGCACCCGCCTTGCCCTGTTCGCGCAGCAGCTTCTGCACGCCCTTGATGGTATAGCCGTCTTTATAGAGCAGATCGCGGATGCGACGCAGCAGCGCCACATCTTCCGGGCGGTAGTAACGCCGGCCGCCGCCGCGCTTCAGCGGCTTGATCTGCGGAAACTTGCTTTCCCAGAAGCGGAGCACATGCTGGGGCACGTCGAGGTCTTCAGAGACCTCGCTGATGGTGCGGAACGCCGCCTCGGACTTGCCTCCGGCCCGGCGTTGCGCCGAAAGCTCCTGCTCCTCGGCGGTGATCATCGCGGTTATTTACCAGCCTTTTCCAGGCCGTCATTGATGCGGCTGCGCAACAATTGAGACGGACGGAACACCAGCACCTTGCGCGGCAGGATCGGCACTTCCTCGCCGGTCTTGGGATTGCGCCCGATGCGCTGGCCCTTGGACCTGACCGAGAAGCTGCCGAAGGAAGAAATCTTCACGGCCTCGCCACGGGCCAGGGCCCCGGAAATCTCGTTCAGCACAAGTTCCAGCAAATCCGCCGATTCATTGCGCGAAAGGCCGACTTCTTGATAGACGGCTTCGCTCAACTGGGCGCGGGTAATGGTTTCCTCTGCCATGACCGCAAGTTCCTTCCCCAGAGATTACGGTATGACGGTAACCTCTGGACGGAAATCCGTCAATATCAAAGGGATGTGTGACAGAGTTAAGAGGCGGGATTCTGAAGCCCCGCCAAGCTTACATGCGGACCAGAGCCGCACCCCAGGTGAAGCCGCCGCCCATGGCCTCCAGCAGCACCAGATCGCCGGTCTTGATGCGGCCATCATTCACCGCTTCCGCCAGGGCCAGCGGCACCGAAGCGGCGGAAGTATTGGCGTGACGATCGACGGTAACGACGATGCGATCGGCCGACATCTTCAACTTTTTGCCGGTGCCTTCCAGAATGCGCATGTTGGCCTGATGCGGCACCAGCCAGTTGATGTCGTCGGAAGTAAAGCCGTTGGCGCTCAAGGCTTCCTGCACCACCGAGGCCAGATTGGTCACGGCATGACGGAAGACCTCGCGGCCCTCCATGCGCAGATGCCCGACCGTCTGGGTCGAGGACGGACCGCCATCCACCTGCAGCAGGTCGTAATGACGGCCATCGGAATGCAGATGGGTGGATAGGATGCCGGCGTCGGTATTGTCGCCCTTCCCCTCTTCCGCCTTCAGCACCACGGCGCCAGCGCCGTCGCCGAACAGCACGCAGGTAGTGCGGTCTTCCCAGTCGAGAATGCGCGAAAAGGTTTCGGCGCCGATCACCAGCGCCGCCTTGGCCTGACCGGCCTTGATGAAATTGTCGGCCACCGACAAAGCGAAGATGAAGCCCGAGCAAACCGCCTGGACATCCAGCGCGAAGCCCTTGGTCATGCCCAAAGCCGCCTGCACGCGAGTCGCAGTGGCGGGAAAGGTGTTGTCGGGGGTGGCGGTGGCCACCACGATGACGCCCAGCTCTTCAGCCGTGATGCCGGCGGCATCCATCGCCTTGCGGGCGGCGGCGATCGCCAGGTCCGAGGTCTTTTCCCCCTCGGCGGCGATATGGCGCTGGCGGATGCCGGTGCGCTCGATGATCCATTCGTTGCTGGTGTCCACCTTTTCCGCCAATTCGGCGTTGGTGACCACGCGCGCGGGCAGATATGCGCCGACGCCGGCGATACGGGAACGGATCGTCATCAGATAGCAGCCGCTTGTGCCGAAGCTTCTTCGGCTTTATGCAGCCGTTCGAGCTCGCGCTTGATGCGCTCGTTGAAACCGTGGGTGACCAGTTCCGCCGCCACGCCGATAGCGTTGGCGAAGCCGACGGCATCGGTGCCGCCGTGGCTTTTCACGGCGATGCCGTTCAAGCCCAGGAACATCGCGCCGTTGTAGCGGCGCGGATCGGTGCGCATCTTCACCTTCACCAGCGCCGAACGGGCCAGCAGATAGCCGATCTTCGACAGCAGGGATGAAGAGAAAGCGTCTTTCAGGAAAGCGGCATAAAGCTTCGCCAGACCCTCGGCGCTTTTCAGCGCGATATTGCCCGAGAAGCCATCGGTGACGACCACGTCCACCGTGCCGGCGGCGATGTCGTTGCCTTCGACGAAGCCGAAGAATTTGATGGGAAGATTGCCTTCCTTCAACTCGGCGGCGGCGCCGCGCACGGCGTCATTGCCCTTCAGCTCTTCCGAGCCGACGTTGAGGATGCCGACGGAAGGCTGCTCGATCCCCAGCACAATGCGGGCGAACACCTCGCCCATCACGGCGAACTCCACCAGATTGCGGGCGTCGCATTCCACATTGGCGCCCAGATCCAGCATCACCGTTTCGCCCCGTTTCGTCGGGAAGAAACCGGCAATCGCCGGGCGCTCGATGCCCGGAAGCATGCGCAGGACGAATTTGGAAACCGCCATCAGGGCGCCGGTATTGCCGGCCGAGACCACCGCAGCGGCTTCGCCCTTGGCGACGGCGTCCACCGCCAGCCACATGGACGACTTGCGGCCCTGTCGCAGCACCTGCGAAGGCTTGTCGTCGCCAGAAACGGACTGATCAGTGTGACAGATCTTGCAGACCTGCCGGAGTTCGGGCGCATGCTCGAGCAAAGGCTCAAGCCGCGCCTGATCTCCGTATAGCAGGAAATCGACATGCGGTAGCCGCGTGCGGGCGATCTGAACACCCTGGATCACCATTTCGGGGGCCTTGTCGCCGCCCATGGCGTCCACTGAGATGGTCAAGCGCGTGGTCAATTGCCACTATCCCCGAAAGCGGAACCGGATGCGATGTTACGCGGCGGCCCCGGATTCGGCAACCACCTCGCGGCCGTCATAATGACCGCAAGAGCCGCAGACATGGTGCGGCAGCTTGGGCTCGCCGCAGTTCGAGCATTCGATGTGACCAACCGACTTCAGAGCGTCGTGGGCGCGGCGCATGTTGCGGCGGGACTTGGAGGTCTTTTTCTTCGGAACAGCCATTTTAGTTACTCACAGCCTAAGGGCATAAACGGAAGGGAGCTTTCTTAACCAAAAACCTTGGCAGTAGCAAGCGCTATGCACATCCCTTGTGTGTTTTCTTTTCATCGACCCATCTTCTTGTCCCGACGGGCCGGTGAGCAGAGGAGATTTCCCGCCTATTTCTTCTTCAGCGCAGCCAGGGCGGCGAAGGGATTCGGCTTGACCTCGGGCTCGTCATCCTCGGGCGGCGGCGGCGGGCTTTCGGGGAACTCGGCCCCATCCTTGCGGGGAAACGGCTCCAGCGCCAGCGCCAAATGCTCGGCCACCGCCTCACCGATGTCGATGGCGTTGCCTATGATCGGCTCGGGCGGGTCCAGAACATCCATATCCACCACGATCTCTTCGGACTCGGGATCGGGCTCGGGACCGTAGATCAGTTCGAACTCTTCGTCGATCTGCTCGGGCACCGGCTCCAGCGTCACCACGCAGGCCTGGGTGACATGGGCCTTCAGATGTCCCCTCACCCGCACCAGCTCGCCGCCGGGCAGCATCTTCATGCGCACCGAGGCGGTCAGGCTGTCCACCGACAGGATGTCGAACCGCTCGGCCAAAGCTTTGCATTCCTCGGCGCTGGCTTCAATCTCGTGGGTGCGCTCGGCCACCGACAGGCTGTCGAGCAGAATGGAGCGCGAGAATTCCGGCGTAATGCCGTCGTCTTCCAGGATCATGGCAATTGGGGTGCGGCGAAACGCACCCGTCCTTTCATCAAATCGTCGAGAGACTGCCCAGCCAGGAACTCGCCCTGGCTCCAGACATAATCCACCATGGCGGCCATCACCGGCGGAGCCGGCGGGTTGCCGCGATAAAGATTGCGCCCCAGCGCCGCCGCCAGAGCGTCGCGGTCGGCAAACGAGCCGTCATAGGCGGCGACACGGCCATAGAAGGCCTTGGCCATCTTCTTGATCTTGGGCGAAATGCCCATGTCCGAGACGCCCATCTCGCGCAGGGACTGGTCGAAATCATCGAACATCAGATCGAACAGAGCCTGCGACAGCTCGGCCGCCGCCTCGCCCTGACCGCTGAGACGGCGCATCACCAGAAAGGCGTGCAGCACCACCAGATCGAAACGGCCGTCGATGGTGTCGGCGACGCCGCCCGACAGATAAAAGGTTTCGGAGCGGGCCTGGGCCACCAGGGCCTCGTACAGATCGTGGGCCTTTTCGCCCCACTTCTTGCGCCGCCCGAACAGCTTGCTGAACATAGCCTTGAATTCCATAAGGGGCCAGACGTTGACAACCCGCCCTGCCGAAGTGCATTTTCGTCACACTATCGACCCAGGGGCGCAGGCGTCAATCCGTCGCTGCGACTTATATATGGGTCGGAACCAGACGCAAGGCCATGATGCGACGTTTTACCACCTCTCTGCTGCTTGTCTCCGCCCTGGTGGGTCTGACCGCCGGCTGCACGCCGACCATCGATGTGCGCGGCAACGTGCCCCCGCCCGAGCGCCTGGCCGAGGTCAAGCCGGGCAAGATGACCAAGAACGACGTCATGGCGCTGTTGGGCTCGCCGTCCAACACCACCACCTTCGGCGATGACACCTGGTACTATATCAGCTCGACCTTCGAGAGCTGGGCCTGGAAAGAGCCCAAGGAGACCGAGCGCAAGGTGGTCAAGATCGACTTCGACAAGACCGGCAACGTCACCAATATACAGACGCTGGGCCTGAAGGACGGCAAGGTGATCGATCTGGTCACCCGCGAAACCCCGGCGCCGGGCCGCGATCTGGGCATTCTGGAACAGTTCCTGGGCAATGTCGGCCGCTTCAGCAAGGGCGGCAGCACCGGCGGCGGCGGCGGGTCGTAAGACGCCACTGCTTCTCGCAATCTCTACCCCTTAAAAAACGTCACCCCCGGACTTGATCCGGGGGTCCATGTTTGTAGGGATAGCGTCTTCCTGGCAGAATATCGTGGATACCCGTGTCAAGCACGGGCATGACGAGAAAGCGGGTTTCATCGCCGACAGCCCCCTCGCCCAAATTTGCAAAGAAAAACCCCGGAAGATCGCTCTTCCGGGGTTTTGTTTTAAGAACCGTTCCGTCCCTTAGCCGGCGATCATGGCCAGCAGCAGGATGGCGACGATGTTGATGATCTTGATCATCGGGTTGACGGCGGGGCCGGCGGTGTCCTTGTAGGGATCGCCGACGGTGTCGCCGGTCACCGCGGCTTTGTGAGCGTCGGAGCCCTTGCCGCCATGGTTGCCGTCTTCGATGTACTTCTTGGCGTTATCCCAAGCGCCGCCGCCCGAGGTCATGGACAGAGCCACGAACAGGCCGGTGACGATGGTGCCCAGCAGAGCCGCGCCCAGAGCGGTGAAGGCCGCGGCCTGACCGGCGAAGCCGTTCACCACGAAATACAGCACCACCGGGGCCAGAACCGGCAGCAGCGAGGGGATGATCATCTCCTTGATCGCCGCCTTGGTCAGCATATCCACGGCGCGACCATAGTCGGGCTTGGCGGTGCCTTCCATGATGCCGGGGATTTCCTTGAACTGGCGACGGACCTCGACCACCACCGAACCGGCGGCGCGGCCCACGGCCATCATGCCCATGGCGCCGAACAGGTAAGGCAGCAGACCGCCGATGAACAGGCCGATCACCACGAAGGGATCCTGAAGGCTGAAGGTCAGGTTCAGGTTCGGGAAGTAGTGATGCAGATCCTCGGTATAAGCCGCGAACAGCACCAGAGCGGCCAGACCGGCGGAGCCGATGGCGTAACCCTTGGTCACCGCCTTGGTGGTATTGCCGACCGCGTCCAGGGCATCGGTGGTCTTGCGGACATCCTTCGGCAGGTCGGCCATCTCGGCGATGCCGCCGGCGTTGTCGGTGACCGGACCATAGGCGTCCAGAGCCACGACGATACCGGCCAGGGCCAGCATGGTGGTGGCGGCGATGGCGATGCCGTACAGGCCGGCGGCCAGATAGGTGACGATGATGCCGGCGGAAATCACCAGAACCGGCAGGGCGGTGGCCTCCATCGACACGGCCAGACCCTGGATCACGTTGGTGCCGTGACCGGTGGTCGAAGCCTGAGCGACGCTGCGCACCGGACGGAAGTCGGTGCCGGTGTAATATTCGGTGATCCAGACCAACAGGCCGGTGATCACCAGACCCACCACCGAGCAGCCGAACAGCGACATGGCGCTGATCGAGGCACCGGCATTGGTGGTGAACACATGATCAAAGCCGAAGGTCAGCTTGATGGTGCCGGCAATGGCCACCAGCGACAGCACGCCGGAAGCGATCAGGCCCTTATACAGCGCCCTCATGATCTTGTTGGAGGCGTCCAGACGGACGAAGAAGGTGCCGATCACCGACGCGGCGATGCAGACCGCGGCGATCAGCAGCGGGAACAGCATCAGGGTTTCCTGATCGACGCCGGTGAAGAAGATCGAGCCCAGCAGCATGGTGCCGACGGTGGTCACCGCATAAGTCTCGAACAGGTCGGCGGCCATGCCGGCGCAGTCGCCCACATTGTCGCCCACATTGTCGGCGATCACGGCCGGGTTGCGCGGATCATCCTCGGGGATGCCGGCTTCGACCTTACCCACCAGGTCGGCGCCGACATCGGCGCCCTTGGTGAAGATGCCGCCGCCCAGACGGGCGAAGATGGAGATCAGCGAAGCGCCGAAGGACAGAGCCACCAGACCCTCGACCAGCGCACGGCCTTCAAAGCCCAGATGGCGCAGGGCCACGTAATAACCGGTAACGCCCAGCAGGCCCAGACCCACCACCAGCAGGCCGGTGATGGCGCCCGACTTGAAGGCGACGTCCAGAGCCGGCGCCAGACCGCCGGAACGGGCGGCCTCGGCGGTGCGGACATTGGCGCGGACCGAGACGTTCATGCCGACATAGCCGGCGACACCCGACAGCACGGCGCCGATGACATAGCCGATGGCCACATGCAGACCCAGGCGCAGGCCCAGGACGATGCCGACCACAAGGCCGACGGCGGCGATGGTGGAGTACTGACGGTTCAGATAAGCGCGCGCACCTTCCTGCACGGCAGCGGCGATTTCCTGCATGCGCTCGGTACCGGCAGCGCGGGACAGGATGTCTCGGCTGGCATAAAGCCCGTAAAGCAGCGCCAGGACACCGCAGGCTAATACGAAGATATAGGCCATGTGTGCTTCTCTCCCCTGATTGAAGCCATGTATGCCGTTGTGATCTCGTATTTTTTAAGCCGGCCTTTCGAAATGTCGGCGAGAGATCGACGGCGGATGAAGAAGCCTGCCAGAAGCCCTCGACTTCTGCAACCGAAGTATTAGCGCTTCATGCCGCAGCCGAAACTTATATCGATCTGGGGAGCCAATTTGTGCGATGCGATAAATTGGAAATAGACTAACAAGTGAGGCTAAGTCAGCGGTAATACATCGACTTTATGACGACATCATGAACCTTACCCTCGCCGAACTCCTTGGTGGCCAGGGCGATCAGGTGAGCGCGAATCGCCGCCTTATCGTCGGGATTGCGGATATCCATATGGTTAGGGACGATGTCGTAGAGGTCGAGATTGACGGCGTTCTGCAGACGCGGCATTTCGGCGGCGACTTTGGCCTGCACGCTTGCCTCGACCTCGATCTCCATATCGAAGCCGACCTGCTTGACGATGGCCTTATGCTGAACCACCGGAATGATATAGGTGCCGAGATCGAAGAAGACGGTCGGCGGCGGCGGCGCTTCGGCAGCCTTTTTGGCCTCTTCCTCTTCCTTTTTCTTCTGCTGCTCGGCCAGGAATTCGGCAAAGGGCCCCTTGCCCATCACAGTCATCACCCCAATGCCGCCGCCAGCCAGCAGCAGCAGGATCAGGATGACGAGGATAAGCTTCTTCATCGGGCCGGTCCCGGATCGAAATGGTTATAGCCGCCGCGCGCCAATGACAGCTCATGGCCGTTTTCCCCCAGCACGCGCACACCGCTTCCCCCGATGATCCGCCCGATGGGGGTCAGGTTCAAGGAAAGATGCTGCCCGATTTGTACGATCCGTTCGGCCATTTCAGGCGCAGCGGTAAACAGAAGTTCGTAATCGTCGCCGCCGGCCAGAGCGGTTTCAATACCCCAGCCCCATCCCGCCGCGATGGCGGCGCGGGTGGCGGCGGATAATGGCAGGGCAGCCGCCTCGATCTCGGCCCCGACGCCGGAAGCCCGGCAAATATGCCCCAGATCGGCGACCAATCCATCCGAGATATCCATGCAGGCCCCGGCGATGCCGCGCAAAGCCGGTCCCAGCCCGATACGGGGCTGCGGCAAATGATAGCGGTCATCCAGGAAGGAGTGATGCTCAGGCTCCAGCCCTTGCCGCCCCTGCGCCGCCAGCAGACCGAAGGCTCCGTCGCCAATGGTGCCGGAAACCCATATCTGGTGTCCCGAACGAGCGTTCGACCGCAATAAGGCGGATTGCCTGGGAACCGCGCCCAAAGCCGTCAGGCTAAGGGTCAAGGGGCCCGGGGTGGAAACCGTGTCGCCGCCGATCAGGGCGATGGAGAATTCCGCGCAGTCGGTTTTCAGTCCGGCGGCGTAACGGTCCAGCCAGCCGTCATCGACGCCCTTGGGAAAGGCGCAGGTCATCAGCACGAAGCGAGGAGACGCGCCCATGGCCGCCAGATCGGACAGATTGACCCGCAACAGCTTGCGGGCAATCAGCTCCGGCGGATCGTCGGGCAGAAAATGCACCCCGGCCACCATGGCGTCGGCGGTCACCGCCCAATCTTCGCCATCGGGGCCGGGAAACAGGGCGCAATCGTCTTTCAAACCCAAGGCCCCGGCATGGTTCGCCGCCAGCGGAGCGAACAGCCGGGAGATCAACGAAAATTCGTCAGGCCTTGGCATCACCGCCGAAATCTTCGGAACGCACCACCTTGGCGATGCGGTCCAGCACGGCATTGACCAACCCCGCTTCGGGGCCGGAGAAGAAGGCCTTGGCCACGTCGACATATTCCGAAATCGCCACGCGCGGCGGAATGTCGGAACGGGTCGCCAGCTCGAAAGCACCGGCGCGCAGGGTGGCCCGCAGCACGGCTTCCAGCCGCTCGACCGTCCAGTCGCCCGACAGAGCATGGCCGATCATGGTGTCGAAATCGTCCTGACGGGCAGTGACGCCACGCAGGATGGCGGCGAACAGCACCTTATCGGGCTCGCCCAGTTCGGCTTCCACCTCGGGCTCGTACTCGCCCTGAGACAGCAGCGTCTTGGCGCCGATGCCGTGGTCGAGGAAGTCGGCCAGCACGCGGTCGACGGTGACGCCGTTCAGCTCGATCTCATAGAGACCCTGCACGGCGGCAAGGCGGGCGGAGGAGCGGCGCTGGGCCGTGGCGTTAGGCCGTTTGTTGGGTTTTTTGTCGGTCATTTCGGTATAAGACTGAGCTCTTTCTTAATGTCGATCATACGCAGACAGGCCCGGGCCGCCTGTCCGCCGAAGTTCCGGCGTTCGGGCAGGCAGCGCTCCATGGCCTGGGCGCGGTTATGCACGGTCAGGATGCCGTTGCCGATGGCCAGAGTGTAGTCCAGGGCCATCTTCTGAACGCCTTCCATGGCCTCGCGGCAGACATGGTCGTAATGGTCGGTCTCGCCCTTGATGGCACAGCCCAGGGTGATGTAACCGGCATAGCGCTCGTCGGTGGCCCTGAGTTCCATGGCGCGCACGGCATAGCGGATCGCGGCGGGAATCTCAAGGATTCCCGGAACGATCAGCCGCTTATATCCGAAACCATGAGCCGTCAGTTCCTTCACCGCGCCCTTGACCAGGCCATCGGTGATCTCTTCATAGAAGCGGGATTCGACGATCAGGATGCGCATGATGGCACCTATTTCCCCTCGGTGATGGCCGGAATGGACCGCTGGTCCACCACTTTCAGCCCATAGCCTTCAAGACCAATGATGGTCCTCTTGGTGTTGGACAGCAAGACCATCTCGGAGACGCCCAGATCCAGCAGGATCTGCGCCCCAACGCCGTAATCGCGCAGGGCCCCGCCTTCGGCATTGCCTTCCAGATGCGCCTTGATGCGGTCCGACAGGCTGGTGGGCGACGGCTCGCGGATCAAGAGAACCACGCCCCGGCCCTCTTCGCCGACGATCTTCATGGATTCATGCAGCAGGCCGGCCTTGCCGGTATCGATAGCGCCCAGCACGTCGTCCAGCACGTTCAGCGCATGGATGCGCGACAGCACCGGGCTGCCGGTCGAGATGTCACCCTTCACCAGGGCGATATGCTCAGCGTACGCCACAGTGTTGGTATAGACGATCATCTTCCAATCGCCGCCATAGACCGAATTCAGCGTGCTTTCCACCGAGCGGCGCACGATCTTGTCGTTCTTGCGGCGATAGGCGATCAGGTCGGCGATGGTGCCGATCTTCAGGCCGTGATGCTGGGCAAACTTCACCAGATCCGGAGTGCGGGCCATGGTGCCGTCGTCGTTCATGATTTCGCAGATCACGCCAGCCGGGGTCAGCCCCGCCAGCCGAGACACATCCACCGCCGCTTCCGTATGGCCGGCGCGCACCAGCACGCCGCCGTCGCGGGCGACCAGCGGGAAGACATGGCCGGGAGTGGCGATGTCGGCGGCGCCCTTCTTAGGGTCGATGGCGACTTCGATGGTCCGCGCCCGGTCGGCGGCGGAAATGCCGGTGGTGACACCTTCGCGGGCCTCGATCGAGACGGTGAAGGCGGTCTGATGGCGCGAGCCGTTGTCCTGAGCCATCAGCTTCAGGCCCAGCTGCTGCACGCGCTCCTTGCACATCGACAGACAGATCAGGCCACGGCCATAGCGGGCCATGAAATTGACGGCTTCGGGAGTCGCCATCTGAGCGGGGATCACCAGATCGCCTTCGTTCTCGCGGTCCTCGTCATCGACCAGGATGAACATGCGGCCTTGGCGCGCCTCTTCGATGATTTCTTCGATGGGCGACATATATTCGTGAAAATGCGGCACTTGGGATCAGTCCTTTTCGAGCAGCCGCGCAACATAGCGCGCCAGCATGTCGATTTCCATATTCACCGGCGAGCCGACTTCGTAGAAGCCGAAGCTGGTCACCGACTGGGTGTGCGGGATGATATTGACCCCGAAGCGGTCGCCTTCAACCTCATTGACCGTAAGGGATACGCCGTCCAGCGCCACCGAGCCCTTGGGAGCCACGAATTTCTTCAGGTTTTCCGGGACTTTGAAGACATAGCGCAGCGAGTCGTTTTCCGGCGTGATCGACACCACATGCGCCACCCCGTCCACATGACCCGAGACGATATGGCCACCCAGCTCGTCGCCGACCTTGGTCGGGCGCTCCAGATTGACGCGGCTGCCGGCCTTCCAGCTGCCCAGCGTGGTCTTCGAGATGGTTTCGGCGGAAGCCTGGATTTCGTACCAGTCGGCCCCCTTGGCGATCACCGTCAAACAGATGCCGTTATGGGCGATGGATGCCCCCATGGGCACATCAGCCAGATCGTAGGAGGTCTTGACGCGAAGGGTGACGTCGCCTTGTCCGGTAACGCTCAAAATCTCGCCGAGGTCGGTGATAATTCCGGTGAACATTGGGCTCTAGTCCCTTGTCAGATATTCAAAAATGTCGCCGCCGAATTCGGCGACCGACAGGCGGGTAAAACGCGGAGCCTGCTCCAGGCGGTCGATGCCGAAGGGCACTACCGCCGCCAATCCGTCGCCGCCGATCAGCAGCGGGGCACGGAACCAAGCGATACGGTCGACAAGATCGTGATGCAGCAGGGCCGCCGAAAGATGCGCGCCGCCTTCGACCAGCAAGCGGGTCAGGCCGCGTTCGCCCAGGGCCTTCAGCACGGCGGGAAGGTTCACCCCCTCCTCGCCGGCCGGCACCTCGATGATCTCGACGCCGCAGCCTTCATAGGCCAGCAATCGTTCCGGATCGTTGCCGGCCACCGTCACCAGCCAAGTGGGAACCTGTTTCGCGGTGGCAACGAGCTTCGAGGTCAGCGGCAGGCGCAGACGGCTGTCCACCACCACCCGCACCGGGGACCGTCCCTCCAGTCCAGCCAGACGGCAGGTCAGGTCGGGATTGTCGGTGATGGCGGTGGTGCTGCCGACCATGATGGCGTCGGCCTCGGCCCGCAACAGATGCCCGGCGGCGCGGGCTTCGGGGCCGGTGATCCATTTGCTTTCGCCGGAATGGGTGGCGATGCGGCCATCCAGGCTTCCGGCGGATTTCAAGGTGACCAGGGGCCGGCCCTGCGTGATGCGGCTGAAGAAACCGGCATTCAGCTCGGCGGCTTCCTGGCGGCAAAGGCCAAGTTCGACATGAACGCCGGCTTTGCGCAGCATCTCCAGCCCACGGCCCGAGACGCGGGGGTCGGGATCATCCACCGCCACCAGGCAGCGGGCGATGCCGGCCTGGATCAGAGCCTCGGCGCAGGGGCCGGTTTTGCCGTGATGGCTGCAAGGCTCCAGGGTGACATAGGCAGTCGCCCCCCTTGCCTGCTCACCGGCCTGGGCCAGGGCTTGCGTCTCGGCATGGGGCCGCCCCCCCGCAGCGGTATGGCCGCGCCCGACCACCCGGCCATCCTTGACCAGCACGCAGCCGACGGCGGGATTGGGCCAGACAAGGCCAAGACCGCGCCGGGCCAGACCCAGCGCGGCCTTCATATGGCCGAGATCGATGTTGGCGGAACTCTTAGTCGTCGAAGTCATCGGCTTCGGCGCCAAGCTTTCCAGCCAAATTCTTGCCGACGAAATCCTCGAAGTCCTTGGCCTCGCGGAAGTTGCGATAGACCGAGGCGAAGCGGACATAGGCCACTTGATCCAGGGCAGCCAGGGCTTCCATCACCAGCTCGCCGATGGTCTGGGTCGAGATTTCGGTCTCGCCGCTGCTTTCCAGCCGGCGCTGGATGGAATTGACGATGCGCTCGACCCGGTCGGGATCGACGGGGCGCTTGCGCACCGCGACACCGATGGAGCGGGCCAGCTTGTCGCGGTCGAACAAGGACCGCTGGCCGTTCTTCTTCACCACGATCAGTTCGCGCAGCTGCACCCGCTCGAAGGTGGTGAAGCGGGAACCGCATTGCGGGCAAGAGCGGCGGCGGCGGATGGCGGAATTATCCTCGGTGGGGCGCGAGTCCTTCACCTGGGTATCGTCATTTCCACAGAACGGGCAACGCATGACCTTTACTCTCCCCTGAAACCCATATGATGCCGGCACGCACCCCAAGCACGCGCCGGCATCTTTTTCCCAGATTTAGGAATAGATCGGGAAACGCTTGCAGAGCTCGGCCACCTTGGCGCGAACTTCCTTTTCGGTGACGGAATTATCTTCGGGGCTGGCGGCCAGACCATCGAGCACGTCGCCGATCAGATTGCCGACCAGCACGAACTCTTCCTTGCCGAAGCCGCGGGTGGTCGCCGCCGGCGAACCCAGACGGATGCCCGAGGTGACGGTGGGCTTTTCCGGATCGAAGGGAATGCCGTTCTTGTTGCAGGTGATGCCGGCATGTTCCAGCGAAGCCTCGGCGGCCTTGCCGGTCAGCTTCTTGGGACGCAGGTCCACCAGCATCAGATGGTTGTCGGTGCCGCCGGAAACGATCTCGACGCCGCGACGCACCAGGGTCTCGGCCAGAATGGCGGCGTTTTCCTTGACCGCCTGGGCATAGAGCTTGAACTCGGGCTTCAAAGCCTCGCCGAAGGCCACGGCCTTGCCGGCGATGACATGCATCAAGGGGCCGCCCTGGATGCCGGGGAAGATGGCCGAATTGAACTTCTTGCCCAGATCGAGATCGTTCGACAGGATCATGCCGCCGCGCGGGCCGCGCAGGGTCTTGTGGGTGGTGGTGGTCACCACATGGGCATGGGGCAGCGGGCTGGGATGCACGCCGCCGGCCACCAAACCGGCGAAGTGAGCCATATCCACCATGAAGAAGGCGCCCACGGAATCGGCGATGGCGCGGAAGCGGGCGAAGTCGATCTCACGCGGATAGGCCGAGCCGCCGGCGACGATCAGCTTCGGCTTATGTTCCTTGGCCAGGGCCTCGACCTCGTCATAGTCGATGCGGCAATCCTGGGGACGCACATTGTAGGGAACGGCCTTGAACCACTTGCCCGACATGTTGGGGGCGGCGCCATGGGTCAGGTGACCACCGGCGGCCAGGTTCAGCCCCAGGAAAGTATCGCCCGGCTGCATCAGGGCGAAGAACACCGCCTGATTGGCCTGCGAGCCCGAGTTCGGCTGGACATTGGCATACTGACAATCGAACAGCTTCTTGGCGCGCTCGATGGCCAGCTGCTCGGCGATATCGACGAACTCGCAGCCGCCGTAATAGCGCTTGCCGGGATAGCCTTCGGCATATTTGTTGGTCAGCACCGAGCCCTGAGCTTCCAGAACCGCCTTCGAGACGATGTTTTCCGAAGCGATCAGCTCGATCTGATCCTGCTGACGGCCCAGCTCCTTGCCGATGGAAGCGAACAGCTCGGGATCGGCCGAGGACAGCGAGGTGCCGAAGAAGCTTTGCAGGGTAGCCTTGTCGGTGGACATGGAACGGGTCTTCCTTCTTGTAACGATGTTTTTTAAGGGCTTATTCGCCCAGCATGGCAACGCGGCGGGCATGGCGTCCGCCTTCGAATTCGGTGGCGAGGAAAATCGCCAAGCAGTCCTTCGCGACCTCGGACCCGACCGTGCGACCGCCGAACACGATCACGTTGGCGTCATTATGCTGGCGGCACATGCGGGCGCCGAACGCATCATGGACCAACGCGGCGCGCACATGCGCGTGACGGTTGGCGGCGATGCTGATGCCGATGCCGGTGCCGCAAACAAGAACGCCGCGCTGGGCCGCGCCCGACGCCAAGGTGTCGGCCATCGCCTTGGCATAATCGGGATAGTCAACCGAGTCGGTGCCGTTGGTGCCAAGGTCGAGGACGGCATAGCCATCCTTCTCCAGCTGAGCCTTGAGGAGGTCTTTCATCTCGACGCCGCCATGGTCGGAGGCGAGGGCTACGGTCGGTTTAGTCATGGCGAAGGTTTAAAGCCTGCGTAAAGAGTTGGGATGGAAGGGGTTTGATACCATATCTCGCACCAGCATGCCAGTGCGCCACTAGCTCTCGCCCCACCCCGTCGCCGACCGCCTCTGACAATCACTCGTAACACCGTGAAATATAAAGGCTTTGACATCACCCCTCGGCAAAATCGCCAAACGCCGTGGCAAGATAGACCGCAACCAACCTACCCGAAAGGGTAATAATAGTATCAATGTCCTCTTCATACTCCGATGCGCAGGCAACCAGTTTCGGACTCGCCTTTTTTATTGGTGTTCCTGATTTGGGAAGAAATAACTATTCGGAAACCAGCAAATAGCATTGACAGAGCAAGGGCTCCATGTGCAAATTGTGCCTATCCAATTCACTCCGTCAGGTTAAGATCAGAAATGAGCGAAAACGCCGCCGAAAAGAACTCACGCGATGACATCCTGCGGATGGTTGTCGATGTGGTTGCCGCCTATGTCAGCAAGAACCCGCTGCCCGCCAACCAGATTCCGGAACTGATCAATACGGTTTACGGCACTCTGGGCCAGCTTGATCCGCAGGCTCCGGAAGTGAAACCCGAAGTCGCGCGTCCTGCAGTGCCGGTGAAGAAGTCGGTCAATCCTGATTTCATCGTCTGCCTTGAAGATGGCAAGAAGCTGAAGATGCTGAAGCGTCATCTGCGGACCACCTACAACATGACCCCCGATGAATACCGGGCTAAGTGGAACTTGCCGGCCGACTATCCGATGGTCGCCCCCAACTATGCCGCTCAGCGTTCCGACTTTGCCAAGAAGATCGGCCTGGGCCGCAAGGCCGAGGATGGCGCCGACGAAAAGCGTGGCCGCCGTCCGCGGATCGCCAAGTAAGTCGCAAGACAAACATCTCCGGTCGCTCTGGAACTTGAGGGAGTTTCAGGGAGCCTGAAGGTGAAAAGAAAAAGCCGTTCCCGATTTTTCGGGAACGGCTTTTTGCTGTGGATCATCCAAAAGGATAAGGCTTTCCGGGCATCAACGCTCGGCTTGTCGCTGCAAGACCCAAAGCAGCTTGCGCAAGGCGGTCTGCTTCAGATAGGTCTCGCCGGCAGCGGGGGAACCGACGATGGAAACCTCGGTATTGCTGACGGGGTCCACCGCCGAAACCTTGACGCTGTTGCCGACGCGCCGGAATTCAAACAGCACTTCAGCCGGATTCAGGCTCATGGCAGCGGCAATTCGGCTTCATCGAGCGGTGCGAACAGCGCCATCAGCTCATCGCGGCTGGCCAGCGGGCTCCAGGCCGGCGGGCGGGAACGGTCCACCAGACGAGCCCGCACCCCTTCCTTGAAATCATTGCTGCGGGTCCGGCGCAGGGACAGGCGATATTCCATGCGCAGAGACTCCGCCAGACTGCGCCCGGCGCCCCATTCCAGCTGCAACAGGGTCAGCAGCATGCTCGACGGCGAATCCTGCGCCAGCAGATCACGGCAGCGCGAACCGAAATCCCCCTGATCCAAGGCAACGCCTTCCAGAATGCTTTCCAGATCGTCTCGGCCAAAAATGCGGGCAATGTTCTGAGCGTCGCGGTTCAGTCCAGAGTCGCCAGGATGGCTGGCGAAGCGGGTTAGCGCCTGCTCCAGATCAGTTCCCTCGGCCATGGCGGCTTGCAGCTCATCCAGCTTTTCGGCTGCGACATAATGGGTGGCCAGACCGCAATGCAGACAGTCGGCGCCATCGATGCGCGCCCCGGTCAGCCCAAGATAGCGGGCCACCGCCGGCTCCAGCCGCCCCAGAAAGAAGGTGCCGCCGGCATCGGGATAGAAACCGATGGCGGTTTCGGGCATGGCGAAACGGGTATTTTCGGTCGCCACCCGATGGCTGCCCAGAATGGAAATTCCAGCGCCACCACCCATGACGAAGCCGTCCATCAAGGAAACCACCGGCTTGGGGAAATGATGGACGGCATGGTCCAGCAGATATTCATCCCAGAAAAAGCCGCCGGGATGCTCGTCGCGGCCCACCGCTTCCCACACCGCCTTGATATCGCCGCCGGCACAGAAGGCCCTGCCCTCGCCTTGCAGGACAATGGCGGAAATGCCGGGATCTTCGGCCCATTGGTCGAGCTGGGCATGCATCTGCCGAATCATCGTTCGGGTCAGGGCATTCAGCGCCGAAGGCCGCGTCAGGGTGATCCGCCCCAGCCGGCCGACGGTCTCGGCGCGGATATGGGATTCGCTTTCAGGCGTAATTTCGATCTGGCTCATGCATCCAAAGATAGCCAACAGGGCTCAGATGGCAAGAGCCGACCATATTTACACATATTCTATATACTATCACCAGATATACACTTTATATCGATGTTAAATGCTTGACAGCCCCTGCCCGAGATGATTTGCTCTTGCCATCAAACTGATGCCAAGGGGGTCTTAAGACCATGAGCGTGAAGTCCATCCATCCCGAAACCCTGGTCCTGCATGCCGGCTATCGCGCCGATCCGGCTACCACCTCGGTGGCGGTACCGATCTATCAGACCACCAGCTATCAGTTCCGCGATACCGAGCACGCCGCCAATCTGTTCGCCCTGGCCGAGCTTGGCAACATCTATACCCGCCTGATGAACCCCACCACCGACGTGCTGGAACAGCGCCTGGCCGCCCTTGAAGGCGGCGTGGCGGCGCTGGAAGTGGCGTCGGGCCAGGCGGCTAGCACCTTCTCGATCCTGAACATCGCCCAGGCCGGTGACAATTTCGTCACCTCGACCGACCTTTACGGCGGCACCTGGAACCTGTTCGCCAACACCTTCAAGCAGTTCGGCATCGAAGCCCGCTTCGTCGATCCGTCCGACCCCGAGAACTTCCGCCGCGCCGCCGATTCCAAGACCCGCGCCTTCTATGCCGAGACCCTGCCGAACCCCAAGCTGCAGGTATTCCCCATCAAGGAAGTCGCCGCCATCGGTGAAGAGCTGGGCATTCCCCTGATCGTCGACAACACCGCCGCCCCGATCATCGCCAAGCCGATCGAACATGGCGCCCATATCGTCGTCTATTCGACCACCAAATATATCGGCGGCCATGGCACCAGCATCGGCGGCGCCATCATCGACAGCGGCAAGTTCGATTGGGAAAAGCATGCCGAGCGTTTCCCGCTGCTGAACCAGCCCGATCCCAGCTATCACGGCGCCGTCTGGACCCAGGCCGTCAAGCCGCTGGGCCCGATCGCCTATATCATCCGCGCCCGCGTCATCCTGTTGCGTGATGTCGGCGCGGCGATCAGCCCCTTCAACGCCTTCCAGACCATCCAGGGGCTGGAGACGCTGCCGCTGCGCATCCGCGAGCATAACAAGAATGCCATCGCCGTCGCCGAGTTCCTGGCCAAGCATCCCAAGGTGACCAAGGTCATCCATCCCAGCCAGCAGACCGGCGAATTGAAGCGCCGCGCCGACGCCGTGCTGAAGGGCGGCTATGGCGCGCTGCTGGGCTTCGAACTGAAGGGCGGCAAGGAAGCCGGCAAGGCCTTCATCAACGCTCTGCAGCTGTTCTACCATGTCGCCAATATCGGCGACGCCCGAAGCCTGGCCATTCATCCGGCGTCTACCACCCATTCTCAGCTGTCGGCAGAAGATCAGTTGGCGACCGGCGTGTCCGAGGGGTATGTTCGTCTTTCCATTGGTATCGAACATATCGACGACATTCTCGCCGATCTTGCCCAGGCTTTGGAGGCCGCATAACCAAGTGATTGGACCGCTGCTGACCGGGGATTTCCCCGGAACCCGGCTGCGCCGCAACCGTCGCGACCTTTGGTCGCGGCGGCTTGTTGCTGAAAACAGCCTTTCTCCCGCCGACCTGATCTGGCCGGTTTTCGTCACCGAAGGCACCAACAGCCGTACCCCCATCTCGGCCATGCCGGGAGTGGAACGCCTGTCCATCGATCTGCTGATCGAGGCCGTGGGCGAGGCCAAGGCGCTGGGCATTCCCGCCATCGCTTTGTTCCCCCAGGTCGATCCCGCCGCCAAGACTCCGGATGCGCGCGAAGCCTACAACCCCAACAACCTGATCTGTCGCGCCGTGCGCGCCATCAAGGCGGCGCATCCCGAGATGGGCATCGTCTGCGACGTCGCCCTCGACCCCTTCAACAGCGACGGCCATGACGGCATCGTCAAGGATGGCTATGTCGTCAATGACGAAAGCGTCGAAGCGCTGATCAAGCAGTCACTGGTGCAGGCCGAAGCCGGCTGCGACGTCATCGCTCCCTCCGACATGATGGATGGCCGCATCGGTTCCATCCGCAAGGCGCTGGATGAAGCCGGCTTCATCGATGTCCGCATCATGTCCTATGCCGCCAAATATGCCTCGGCCTTCTATGGTCCGTTCCGCGACGCCATCGGCTCGTCGGGCGCTTTGAAGGGCGGCGACAAGAAGACCTATCAGATGGACCCGGCCAACACCGACGAGGCCCTGCGCGAAGTCGCCATGGACCTGAAAGAAGGGGCCGACATGGTGATGGTCAAGCCCGGCATGCCCTATCTGGACATCGTCCAGCGGGTGGCCGAGACCTTCAAGGCCCCGACCTTCGCCTATCAGGTCAGCGGCGAATACGCCATGCTGAAGGGCGCCATCAACAATGGCTGGCTCGACAACGACAAGACCGTGTTGGAAAGCCTGCTGGCCTTCAAACGCGCCGGCGCGTCCGGCGTTCTGACCTATTTCGCGGTGGAAGCCGCGCGGTTGCTGAAGGGGATGTAAGGGATATATCGGGACTGTTTTGGGCGCTGCCCAAACCCGCCAAGGGCCGAAAGGCCCTTGGATCCCATTTTTGTTTTTAACTAACACTCAATGAACTAGTTTCGCAATCTATGCTCGTGAAGAGCGTCAACATAAAATTTCCCAATTACCTTCTCAACACCTGACAGCATAAGCGCTGCCTTGACAGCATCCGCACTAGAAAGCTCTGATTCTGGGATTAAATTTGGCAACATCCCCCAATTTATATAGCCAGATTTATCAACGATAGCAGTCTTATCAAGGCCATCATCTCTGTATGTCAGGGCATAAAGAGCATTTTCATTGTAGACTATACCATTAAATTTATCCACACACTTATACGCAATAGAAATATTATGTTTTTTAGCAAAAATAATGGGTGATGGAATTTTACTCACCTTGCATTTTATGCGTCTGTTCGAGGAGAAAATATATATACTTACATTTTCACAACCACTTAAATCCTCCATAAAATCATATTTAGCATCACCAACATACCAATTCGACACCTCATCAGCCACCACAATAGTCGCCTCAAACGGCTTAAGGATTAATGGGGGGCTAAATTCCCTCAACTCAAACATAGCTCCATCACGCACGGCCTGAATGCTGAATATAGGGATAGATTTATCCTTCATATTTACGAGAGTTACCTCACCAATACCCGATGCCCTTATTCTATCAAAACTCCACGTACAGCGAGCAGATACATCGCTCCCCACTCTCAACCATGCAAAATACAAACTAAATGGAAGAATTGCTAACCCTGCATACTTCATAAATTCTAAAGCTATATTCATCAATACCTCACTCATCTCAATCAGTAAGAAATAAAAACACCCGCTTACCGCGTCCCCGATCACCAATTTTAGCAAAGAGGGTTCCAAGGGCCAATGGCCCTTGGCGGGTTTGGGCGGAGCCCATTCCCTCCCAACCTGCCCCGCCCCTGGCGCATAGGGCCATGACCGAAGTCAGGCTACAGCCGGGCGGAACGCGTTCCTACATTGGCTGCAGACATTCGTTTCAGGACCTTTCTCGATGAAGATCAATCCTCCCTTGCTGGCGCTGGCGATC
>Ga0182039_10000206_pt1 | contig 30736 bp, 30 predicted proteins | sample sta12Can44000111_FD_125975 | JGI IMG/M metagenome (GOLD analysis project Ga0182039, IMG submission 125975) | Lab enrichment of tropical soil microbial communities from Luquillo Experimental Forest, Puerto Rico - statanox.12C.anox.44.000.111 | ecosystem: Environmental > Terrestrial > Soil >...
AACGCGCGGACGGTAAGCGACTGACGGGCGTGAGCCCACCGGGCGCTGCCCCTTGCGTAGCGCGCCTCCTGCATGGCATTCACGCCAACACTCGAAAGGACAAACAATGGCGTTCAAGGAACGCGTGTTTTCCGGTGTGCAGCCCACCGGCAACCTTCACCTCGGCAATTACCTCGGCGCAATCACCAAATTCGTCGCGCTGCAGGAGCGCTACGACTGCATTTATTGCGTTGTCGACCTGCACGCCATCACAGTATGGCAGGAGCCGAGCGAATTGCCGCGCGCCACGCGCGAAGTGACCGCCGCCTTCCTCGCCTGCGGCATCGATCCCAAGAAGCAGATTATCTTTAACCAGAGCCAGGTCGCCGAGCACGCAGAGCTCGCGTGGGTATTCAACTGCGTCGCCCGCCTCGGCTGGCTCAACCGCATGACGCAATTCAAGGAAAAGGCTGGCAAGGACCGCGAGAATGCCTCGGTCGGGCTTTATGCCTACCCCAACTTGATGGCCGCCGATATCCTGGTCTATCGCTCCACGCATGTGCCGGTCGGCGAAGACCAGAAGCAGCATCTCGAGCTGTCGCGCGACATCGCTCAGAAATTCAACAACGACTTCGCGCAATCGATACAGGCGCATGGCTACGGCAACGCCTTCTTCCCGCTGCCGGAGCCGCTGATCCAGGGGCCGGCGACGCGCGTGATGTCGCTGCGCGACGGCTCAAAGAAGATGTCGAAGTCAGAGCCGTCTGACTATTCGCGCATCAACCTGAACGACGATGCCGAAGCGATCGCCCAGAAGATCCGCAAGGCGAAGACCGATCCCGAGCCGCTACCGAGCGAAGAGAGAGGACTCGGGAAACGGCCCGAGGCTGATAATCTGGTCGGCATCTACGCGGCGCTGCAGGGCGTAACCAAGGCACAGGTGCTGGGCGAATTCGGCGGTGGCCAGTTCTCGACGTTCAAGACCGCGCTGGTCGATCTCGCCGTCGCCAAGCTTGGACCGGTCGGCGCCGAGATGAAGCGGCTGATGCAGGATCTGGTGTATATCGACCACGTGCTCGCCGACGGCTCTGCGCGCGCACAAGTGCTTGCCGCAGAAACCATGAAGGCGGTCAAGGATATCGTCGGTTTCGTCCGCCGCTAACCGGCAAGTTCCGCCGTCGTTAGTTCCGTGCCGCGAGTGGCTTGTCGGCACGCCGGCTGCCGTGCCAAGATTCAAAGCTTGTGCGTCCGTATTCGCGCATTTGGATGGGGCTACAGCGGCGATGAGCACCAAGCGGCGCAGCTACGAGGCCGGGCACAAGCGTAAGTATCTGATCGTCATCGACGATACCGAAGAATGCGACCGCGCGGTCTATTGGGCGAGCAAGCGCGCTGGCCGCACCGGCTCGCAGCTCGTGATGCTGCGCGTGATCGATACAGGCGACCGCAACCAGCAATGGCTTGGCGTCGCCGACATCATGAAGGCCGAGGCAATGGAAGAGGCCAATGCGGCGCTCGACAAGTTCGCTAAGCGCACCAAGGACATTGCCAATATCGTGCCGGACCGGGTGATTCGCGAAGGCGAGCCGGCAGAGGAGATCGTTAAGCTGATCGACGAGGACACCGACATTGGTATCCTGGTGCTGGCAGCCGGCACCGCCAAGGAAGGCCCCGGCCCGCTGGTTTCCAGCATCGCCAAAACCGCCGGCGCCTATCCGATCCCGGTGGCGATCGTGCCAGGGCACCTCAGCGATGAAGACCTCGACGCCATGTCGTAGTTCGAGCTCGGCCGTTACGTGTTCCCATAATTGACGCCTTCGGACAAAAGCCCCATCTATAGGCTCGATCCGTCCTTACGGGCCTTGAACCCGTCTCAGGAGCCAACTGCATGTTTATCCAAACTGAAGCCACCCCCAATCCAGCGACCTTGAAATTCCTGCCCGGGCGCCCCGTCCTCGAATCCGGGACGCTTGACATACAGAGCAAGGAAGCTGCGGCGCAGTCGCCGCTGGCCGAACGGTTGTTCGAAATTCCGAATATCACGGGCGTCTTTTTCGGCGCCGACTTTATCTCGGTTACCAAGACCGCCGGCGACTGGCATCAGATCAAGCCGGCGATCCTCGGGGCCATCATGGAGCACTTCATGAGCGGCGCGCCGCTGCTCGCGACCGGCGCCCAGCCGACACCGGTTTCGGACGAGTTCTTCGAGGAGAAGGACTCTGAGACGGTCGCCCTCATCAAGGACCTGATCGAGACGCGCGTGCGCCCGGCAGTGGCCGGCGATGGCGGCGACATTACCTTCCGCGGCTACAAGGAAGGCGTCGTCTATCTCAACATGCGCGGCGCCTGCTCCGGCTGCCCGTCATCGACCGCGACCCTCAGGCACGGCATCCAGAACCTGCTTAAACATTTCGTGCCGGAAGTGGTCGAGGTGCAGCCCTTGTAAGGCTGCCGAGTACTTCAGCGTCATGTCCGGCCTGCCGGGCATCAGCGTTTGGGTGGCCGGGACAAGCGGGGCCACGACAGTGATAAATTGCCCGTATGCATGTTCTCGCCATTGATACTGCGCTCGAGGCTTGCGCGGCGGCCGTGCTCGACACCGAACGGGGGGCGATTATCGCACATGAATCGCTCGACATGGTGCGCGGCCACGCCGAAGCCCTGATGCCGCTGATCGCGCGCGTACTCGACCGCGCCGCTCTGCGGTTTGCCACACTTGACCGCATAGCGGTAACCACCGGACCCGGCAGCTTCACCGGCCTGCGCGTAGGGATTTCTGCCGCCCGCGGCATTGCGCTCGCCGCCGGCAAGCCAGCGGTGGGCCTGTCAACGCTCGCAGCCTACGCCGCGCCTCTGATCGCCGCCGACGACACGCTGCCGGTGGTGTCGGTGGTCGACGCGCGGCACGATCACGTCTACCTGCAGGTGTTCGGGCCGGGGGGGCGCACTGTCGTCGCGCCGCGTTTGGCGTCGTTACGCGAAGCTTTGCGCGTGGCTGCAAACGGTGCGCCGCGGCTCGTCGGTACTGGGGCGCAAATGTTGGCGCCAATCTGGCCGGCCGCCGAGCGTCCGCCCACTCTGGTGGAAACGCGCCGCGCGCCCAACATCGACTGGGTGGCGTGGCTGGGCGCCGCCGCGGTTGAACCCGGCTCGCCGCCCAAGCCGCTTTACCTGCGCGCGCCGGACGCCCAGCCGCAGAACGCTGCGCAAGTGGCGCGCCGATGAGGTGGTTGTTTCTCTTCGCGCGCAGCGAGCCGGTGTTGTCGGAAGCGAGCACCCGCGACGCAGCGGCGATCGCCTCGCTGCATTGCGCCTCGTTCCGCCGCGGCTGGAGCGAGCAGGAAGTCGAAAATCTGTTGATCGACCGCCAGGTGGTAGCGCATCGCGCCCTAGCTGGCGCGAAAATAGCGGCATTCATCATTTCCCGGCTGGCCGCGGATGAGGCGGAAATCCTGTCAGTCGCGGTAGCTAGTGCACGCCGCGGGGGTGGCCTCGCGCGCGCTCTCTTGAAGCTGCATCTCCGCCGCCTCGCCGGGCTCGGCGTGCGAACGGTATTCTTGGAGGTCGACGAGAATAACGTCCACGCCATCCGACTTTACGACCGCGCCGGCTTTCGGGAGGTTTCGCGGCGCGCGAGTTACTACCCAGGTGCGGGCAGCCAGGCCGCGGCGCTGGTCCTGCGCCGCGACCTCGGGTGATTCCCCAGATAGACCCTGCCGGACGCGGTGACTATGATGTGAAGCTGAGACCCGAGAAACCGAGAGACTATGCCGGAAAGGAATATCAGCCACCGGAGAGACATCGAGGCGGAATGCGCCGCTAAGGGCATGCGCATGACCGAGCAGCGCCGTACCATCGCGCGAGTGTTGGCGGGCTCGGGCGACCATCCCGATGTGGAAGAACTTTATCGGCGCTGCATCAAAGTTGACGACCGCATTTCGATCTCGACCGTGTATCGCACCATGCGACTGTTCGAGGATGCCGGCATCATTGAGCGGCACGATTTTCGCGAGGGTCGCGCGCGCTACGAAACCAGCACGGAAGCGCACCACGACCACCTGATCAACCTACGCACCGGCGAAGTGATCGAATTCCGCTCCGAGGAAATCGAGCGCCTTCAGACCGAGATCGCGCGCCGGCTCGGCTACAAGCTGGTGGATCACCGGCTTGAGCTCTACGCCGTGCCGCTCAACGAAGAAAAGAACAGCTAGCGGACACTGATGCTGCGGGGGGCAATTTTCGCGGCGTTGTTCTGCACGCTGACACCACTGCTGGTCTCCGTTCAGTGGCTGCTCGAGAAGCTGCATCTGCCCGGCTGGGGTGCCATCGCCGTCAATTATTACCGCGCAATATGCCTCTGCTTGCGCATTCGCGTTCGCATCGTGGGCGAGCCGGTGCGCGACCGGCCGGTGTTGTTCGTTTCCAACCATACGTCCTGGGCCGATATCTTGGTGATTGGCTCGATTTTGCCGGTCGCCTTCGTCGCCAAGAAGGAGGTCGCAGACTGGCCAATCGTCGGCCTCGCCGCGCGCGCGCAACGCACGGTGTTCGTCGACCGAGCGCGCCGCCAGCACACTGGCAATGCCATCGTCGAGATCGCCAGGCGACTGATTGACAACACCTCGGTGGTACTGTTTGCGGAAGGCACCTCAAACGACGGCAACCGCGTGCTGCCGTTCCGATCCGCGCTGATCGGAGCCCTTGAGGAGGCCGGCGCGCAGGCCGAGCGTGGCGTCCTCATTCAGCCGATGTCGATATGCTATATAAGCCAGTACGGCGTTCCGATGGGGCGGCAGCACCGGCCGTTAGTCGCCTGGTATGGTGATCTCGACTTCATCCCGCACATCAAGCAGTTCATCGTTCGCGGCGCCGTGGACGCGGTGGTGAGCTACGGCGAGCCGATTCCCGCCGCCACCGACGCCGACCGCAAAACTGTGACCAAACGGCTGGAAGGTGCGGTGCGCCAGCTCACGGTGGCCACCCTGCTCGGGCGGCCGCGGCCGGTGCGCCTTAGCACATCTTGAAATCGTCACGAAATCAATGACATGGATTGACGGGACAAATCGCACCCGGCCGGGTTAAATTGGTCTAGGTGCAAATGCGACGGCATGAGCGAAAACCGCAAAGTTCACGTCAAGTCATTCGGCTGCCAGATGAACGTCTACGATTCTCATCGTATGGCGGATACGCTGGCGCCCGCGGGTTTCAGTGAAACCGCACGGCCCGAGGACGCCGACCTCCTCATCCTTAACACCTGCAACATCCGCGAGAAGGCGGCCGAGAAGCTCTATTCCGAGATCGGCCGCGTCCGCGTGATGAAAGAGGAGGCCGCCCGGCAAGGCCGCCGCGTGCTGATCGCGGTTGCCGGCTGCGTCGCACAGGCCGAAGGCGAGGAAATCATTCGCCGCTCCAGCGCCGTCGATCTGGTGGTTGGTTCGCAGAATTATCACCGCCTGCCCGAGATGATCACGCGCCTGCAGGACAGCGAGCGGATCGTCGATACCGAGTTCCCGGCGGACGACAAATTCGACGCGCTCGCCCCACCGCGACCGGAGGCCATCGCGAGTCGCGGCATTTCTGCTTTCGTCACCGTGCAGGAAGGCTGCGACAAATTCTGCACGTTCTGCGTCGTGCCCTATACGCGCGGCGCTGAGTCCTCGCGCCCGGTCGAAAAGATAGTCGCTGAAGTCGGGCGGCTCGCCGCTGCCGGTGTGCGCGAGGTGACGCTGATCGGGCAAAACGTCAACGCCTATCACGGGCAGGACGCCGTCGGGCAGCCATCGTCGCTCGGCAAATTGCTGCGCCGGCTGGCACAGGTTCAGGGTATCGTGCGCCTGCGCTACACCACCAGTCATCCGCGCGACATGGACGACGACTTGATCGCGGCGCATGGCGACCTGGCGGCACTGATGCCCTACGTGCATCTTCCGGTGCAATCCGGCTCCGACCGCATACTGGCGGTAATGAACCGCAAACACACGCGCAAGGACTACCTCGCGGTTATCACGCGCTTGCGCGCGAGCCGCCCGGACCTCGCCCTCACCTCTGATTTCATCGTCGGCTTCCCCGGCGAAACCGAGGCCGATTTCAGTGAGACGCTGTCACTTGTCGAAGAAGTCGGCTTCGCCACCGCCTACTCGTTCATGTACTCGCCGCGCCCCGGCACGCCGGCCGCCGATCTCAATAATCAGGTTCCGGATGCGGAGAAATCCGAACGGCTGCAGCGGCTGCAGGCCGTGATCAGGCGCAAATGGCGAACCTTCAATGCCCAATTCGCCGGGCAAAGGCTCGATGTTCTTCTGGACAAGCCCGGCCGGCTGGTTGGGCAACTCACCGGCCGCACCCCATATTTGCAGATGGTACAGATGATGGCGTCTAAGCGCCTGATTGGAACGGTGCAGCCGGTGGTCATCACCGAAGTCGGCAGCAACAGCCTGTTCGGCACACTGACCGGACAGACCGCGACAGCAGAACTTGCCTCAGCAGGAGCCTAAACACCCTTGCGCACCCCGGATCCGCCGATCCCGCCCGCCGCAGCTTTCGAAGAAACTGCAACCACGCAAACCGTACTTGTTTTCGAGGACAACCGGCTGGCTTCCGTCCTGTTCGGGCAATACGGACAAAATCTGGCGCTCATCGAGCGCCGCCTTGGTGTGGTGGCGGAGCAGCGCGGCAATCACGTCACCATTGAGGGCTCGCGCGGCGCCTGCGAGCAAGCCCGCCGCGTGCTCGAGGGGCTTTACGAACTGATCAAGCGCGGCCGCGATCTCAGCGTCGGCGACGTCGAAGGCGCCATCCGGCAGGCGATCGCGCAGGGCTCGCTATTCGATTACGAGCCCGCCGGCTTGCCGCCTGCATTCGAGGAGATCAATCTGCGCAAGCGCCCGGTGCGCGCGCGCACGGCAGCGCAAGATGCGTATATCCGCTCGCTCAAGCGCCATGACCTGGTGTTCGGCACTGGTCCTGCCGGCACCGGCAAGACCTGGCTCGCGGTCGCGCACGCTATCCAGATGTTCGAACGCAAGGAAGTCGACCGCATCATTCTGTCGCGTCCGGCGGTGGAAGCGGGCGAGCGGCTCGGCTTCCTGCCCGGCGACATGCGTGAGAAGGTCGATCCCTATCTGCGGCCAATCTATGACGCGCTGTTCGACCTAATGGACTCGCGTATTGTCGAGCGCGCGCTGCAGGCTAGCGAAATCGAGATCGCGCCGCTCGCCTTCATGCGCGGACGCACACTGTCGAATGCCGCCATCATTCTTGACGAGGCGCAAAACACCACCTCCATGCAAATGAAGATGTTCCTGACGCGGCTGGGCGAGAACAGTCGCATGATCGTGACCGGCGACCCGAGCCAGGTGGACCTGCCGCTGGGCCAGGAGTCCGGATTGGGCGAAGCCGTGCGCCTGCTCGGCGGCATCGCGAGTGTTGGCCACGTCGCATTCACCCATGAAGACGTGATCCGCCACGAGTTGGTGGCGCGCATCGTCCAAGCCTACGATCGTAAGGCGACCGCGCGTGAGGAAAAGAAATGACAGCCGCGTCCGGCCGGCGCGCGGCCGCGCCGGTGATCGAGATCGGAATTGCCTCAAAGCTGTGGGACGCCGAGCCTCTGGCCGAGCCGACCGTGCGCCAAGCGATTGCCACAGCAGTCGCCACGCTGTCGGCGTCGGCCAGTGAGGTGAGCGTCGTGCTCACCGATGATGCCGCGCTCGCCAAGCTCAACCGCCATTGGCGCGGAATCGATAAGCCAACGAACGTGCTTTCATTTTCGACCGCCAAGGCGCAGGGCGCCCCGCGTTTCCTTGGCGATATCGCCATCCCCTACGAAACCCTAAAGCGCGAATGTGAGGAGGAGCAGCGGCTGTTCCTGCATCATCTTGCCCATCTTGCGGTGCATGGCTTCCTCCACCTTATCGGCTACGATCACCAGACCGATGCTGACGCCGCCGCGATGGAAGGCCTCGAAACCAACATCATGCTGCGCATGAACCTGCCCGACCCCTATCTCGCACGCAACCGGGGTGACGCCTAACCTCCATGCCCGACGATTCCGCCAGTTCAATCGCCAGTGACGCGGCCTATGAGCCGCGCAACTTGCCGGTGCCAGTGAAGCCACAACGCGAGAGCGTCGAGAACTGGATCGTGCGCATGTTTCGCACGCTGTTCGGCTGGAAACCGAGTTCACGTGAAGCCCTCGAGGATGTGCTGGAGGCGCTGCCGCCCGGCGAATCCGGCTTCTCGCCGGAAGAAAGTCGCATGCTCAAGAACATCCTGGGTTTGCGCGAGCGGCGCGTCGGCGACGTGATGGTGCCGCGCGCCGACATCATCGCTGTGCAGCAGGACATCAAGCTCGGCGAGTTGATGCGGATGTTCGAGGGCGCCGGCCACTCGCGGCTCGTGGTCTATAACGACACGCTCGACGATCCAGTCGGCATGGTGCACATCCGCGATCTGATCGCCTTCATGACCGCGCGAGCCACGGTGAGCCCTGAAAAAAACGCTAAGCGCAAGAAGCCGCTGCCCGCAGGCCTCGATCTCAAGGCGATCGATCTTTCCATGCCACTGTCGGCTACGAAGATTGTGCGCGAGATTCTGTTCGTACCGCCGTCGTCGCGGGTGATCGACCTGTTAGCGCGCATGCAGGCGACACGCATCCATTTGGCGCTGGTAGTCGACGAATATGGCGGCAGCGACGGCCTCGTTTCGATCGAGGACATTGTAGAGCAAGTCGTCGGCGAAATCGGCGACGAGCACGATGAAGATGAAACGCCGCAAGTGGTGCGCCAATCAGACGGCTCCTTCATCGCCGATGCGCGCGCACATCTCGAGGACGTCGTGGCCACCGTCGGTAGCGATTTCGATGCCGGGGATTCGGCACAGGAGGTCGACACGCTAGGCGGCTATCTGATGACGCGCGCGGGCCGCTTGCCGGTGCGCGGCGAGCTAATCCCGGGGCCCGGGCTGTTCGAATTCGAGGTGCTCGACGCCGATCCGCGCCGCATCAAACGGGTACGCATCACCCGGTTGAAGGAACGGCGCGACCGACCGCGTGAGCAACGTCGGCGCGGCGAGCCGGACGCGGTGCTCGCCGACACCACGCCGCCGAACCTCTCGATTGACGCCATGTCAAAGGACGGCGGACAGACAAGCCCTCCAAACTCACGACGCCCGTGACCATCAGCCGCCTCGCCTACGCGGTCGTCCTCGCCTCGCCCTGGCGCCGCGCGTTGATTGCCTTCCTCGCAGGCGCCGCCTCGGCCCTGGCGCTAGCTCCGATCTATGCCTGGCCAGTTCTGTTTCTGACATTCCCGGTGCTAGTTTGGCTTGTGGATGGCTCGGCCGCCGGACGCCGGAGCGCAGCGATAACTGCGGCGGTTGCCGGGTGGTGTTTTGGCTTTGGCTATTTCCTCGCCGGGCTGTACTGGATCGGCTCCGCATTCCTGGTCGACGCCAAGACGTTCGGATGGCTGCTTCCGATCGCGGTCGCCGGGCTGCCGGCCTATCTCGCGCTCTACACCGGGCTCGGTCTGGCCGCGGCGCGGCTGATCTGGGTGCGCGGCGCCGAACGCATTCTCGCGCTGGCGGTGATGCTCACCGCCGCCGAATGGCTGCGTGGCCATTTACTCAGCGGATTTCCCTGGAACACGTTCGGCTACGCCCTCACCGAACCGCTGGCGCTCGGGCAAAGCGTGTCGCTCATCGGCGTCTGGTGCCTGACATTCTTATGTATCGCCGTCTGCGCTAGCCCGGCCGTCCTAGCCGATGACGCTAAGGACACGCCGCATCCAATGCGCGCGCTGATCTCCGGCGTGCTAATCCTGGTGGCGCTCGGCAGCTACGGCGTGGTGCGACTCTGGCAGAATCCAACGACATTCGTGAACGGCGTTAGGCTGCGCATCATGCAGCCCAATCTGCAACAGGACGAGAAATTCAACTACTCGAGCAAGGCCCAGGTGATGGAGCGCTACCTGCGCCTGTCAGACCGCATGACCGGGCCGCAGTCGAATGGCGTGCACGACTTCACGCTGCTGATCTGGCCGGAATCGGCGTTTCCGTTTTTCCTAACACGCGAGCCCGACGCGCTCGCGCAGATCACTGGGCTGCTGAAACCGAGTACCGAACTGATCACCGGCGCGGTGCGCGCGGCCGCCGACGCCAGCCCGAGCAATCCGCGCGCCTACAATTCGGTTTATGTGATCGATCCCGACGGCTCAATCCGCGGCATTTACGACAAGGTGCATCTGGTGCCGTTCGGCGAATATCTGCCCTTGCAGCGGCTGCTCGAAGGACTGGGCCTGAGAAATCTCACCCAGCAGATTGGCGGCTTCCAGTCTGGGGACCGGCGGCGCGCGATGGAAGTGCCGGGCGCGCCGACGATGTTGCCGCTGATCTGTTACGAGGCGATTTTCCCCGGCGTGGCCGTGCCGAAGAGCGAACGGCCCGGCTGGCTTGTTAACGTAACCAACGACGGCTGGTTCGGAATCAGCTCAGGCCCCTACCAGCATTTCCAGCAGGCGCGCACGCTGGCGATCAGCGAAGGCCTACCGCTGGTGCGCGCGGCCAACACCGGCATCTCCGCCGTCGTCGATCCCGTCGGGCGGATCGTCGGCTCGTTGCCGCTCGGAGTTGAAGGCGTGCTCGACTCTTCGCTGCCGCGCGCGCTTGCGCCGACGCCGTATGTACGCTTCGGCGATATCGGGCTACCATTTTTCTTTATTATCAGCCTGATCGCCGTCGCCCGACGCCGAATGCGTCGATAGGTCGCCAGCAAATTCAGCCTTAGATTGCGTGCATGGGCTGTGCAACGTATAAGTTGTCAGCTAACACGCGAAGAAATTCGCGAAAATAGGGGACAATCTAAGCGCGTGTTAACACTGTCGATCAATTAATGAGAAATCTCGGATTGCATCGATGCCGTTACCTATGACATTACGCCTTTCAATAGCGGCATAGGAGACCTTTATGGTTAAGAAGACCCCGAATCCGATCGACAAGCATGTTGGGTCGCGCGTGCGCATGCGTCGGATGATGCTCAACATGAGTCAGGAGAAGCTCGGGGACGCGCTTGGCCTCACCTTTCAGCAAGTGCAGAAATACGAAAAGGGTACCAACCGAATCGGCGCGAGCCGGCTCCAGCAGATCTCAAACATCTTGCAGGTGCCAGTGTCGTTCTTCTTCGAGGGCGCGCCGCATCTTCCCGGTCATCACGGCGGCACGAGCGAAGCGCCGTCGCCGGCCTATGTGTCGGACTTCCTGGCCACCTCCGATGGGTTGTCGCTGACCAAGTCTTTCATGCGTATCAAGAGCGGCAAACTGCGCCGCCGCATCGTCGATCTGGTGGAACAAATCGCCGGCGAAGAGTGATTTAGGCGTTATCCCAACAACTTAGGGGCCGCTGCCCGTCGCTGCCCGCATCTTGACCTCGTCGGCCGCCACTGCAAGAACACGACCGCAACTGCGCGGCTTTTGCGGTCGCGCCACGGAAGGAGTTTCAGGGTGGCTCACAGCGATTTTCTATTCACAAGCGAGTCGGTTTCCGAAGGTCATCCGGACAAGGTCTGCGACCAGATTTCCGACGCGGTGCTCGACGCGTTCATCGAAAACGACATCAAGCTCGGCATCGCCGATGACAGTCTGGTCAATACACGGCTCGGCTGCGAGACACTATCGACCACCAACAAGATCGTGATCGCCGGTGAGGGCCGCGGCCAGGCGCCGCTGTTCCAGAAGCACGGCGACAAGGCGGTGGTGAACCGCGAACTGATCGCCCAGATCGCGCGCAACGTGGTCAAGGACATCGGCTACGACCAGGACGGCTTCTCATATTACGGCGCCGACATTGAGGTGCTGCTGCACGGCCAGTCTCCCGATATCGCCATGGGCGTCAACGCCAAGAAGAAGAAGGGCAAAGAGGAAGAAGGCGCCGGCGACCAGGGTATGATGTTTGGCTTTGCGTGCACTGAGAGCGAAGTTTACGAAAGGAATTCTTTCATGCCGGCGCCGATCTATTTCGCGCACAAGATCTTAAAGGTCCTCTCTGAGAAGCGCCGCGGCGGTCAGTTGTTCGATCTGCAGCCCGACTCCAAGAGCCAGGTCACTATCCGCTATCTCAACGGCAAGCCGGTGGGCTGCACCAAGGTCGTGGTCTCGACCCAGCACAAGGCACAAAGCCGCAACGGCAAGAAATACACGCCAGGGTTGATTAAGGAGATGATCGCCGACTCGGTTGAATCCGCGCTGCCCAAAGGCTGGATGCCGAAGAAGGCGTCCGACTTCCTGGTCAACCCGACTGGCAATTTCGTGATTGGCGGCCCTGACGGCGACTGCGGCCTCACAGGCCGCAAGATTATCGTCGACACCTACGGTGGCTACGCGCCGCACGGCGGTGGCGCCTTCTCCGGAAAGGACCCGACCAAGGTCGATCGCTCGGCCGCCTATGCCGCGCGCTATCTCGCCAAGAATGTGGTCGCCGCCGGCGTGGCAGACAAGTGCACCATCCAGGTCGCTTATGCGATCGGTGTCGCCGATCCGATGTCGATCCTGGTCGACACACACGGCACCGGCAAAGTCGAAGAGGGGAAACTCGAGAAAGTGCTGCCCGAGTTATTTCGGCTGACACCGACCACTATCCGCCGCACACTCAAGCTCAACCGTCCGATCTACCGGCGCACCGCGGCCTACGGCCACTTCGGCCGCGCGCCGGACAAGGACGGCGGCTTCTCCTGGGAAAAGACCGACCTGGCGGCGGCGATCAAAAGCGCGGTGCGATAGTTCCATGTCATGCCCCGACCTTGGGCCGAGCAGCACATCTTGCATTCCTGCAGTGTTCAAACTTGTGGATGGCCGGCACAAATCCGGCCATGACGAATGATGGATTCTCATTCGTCCGTATCGTCACGTGCCTTTTTCGGACGACGAAAGGGGCGCGCGCTTAAGCCGCGCCAGGCCGCGCTGTTCGACTCGCTGCTGCCGCGGCTCGCTCTCGACCTCTCCAAGTCGTCACCAACTGAGCTGCGTACCCTTTTTACACAGGCCGAGGATATACATCTCGAAATAGGCTTCGGAAGCGCCGAACATCTGATTGCGCAAGCGTGCGCGCATCCGACCATCGGCTTCATTGGCAGCGACGCCTTTATCAATGGCGTTGCGAAGGCGCTGGCCGAGATTTATGCACATGAGCTTTCGAACATCCGGTTGCATTTCGGCGACGCGAGCGCACTGATCGATTGGCTGCCGGCGGGCGCGCTTTTGCGCATCGACCTGCTCTATCCCGATCCGTGGCCGAAGCGGCGACATTGGAAGCGGCGCTTCATCCAGGACGACAGCCTCAAGCGATTGGCGCGCCTTCTGAAATCCGGTGGTGAAGTACGATTCGCGACCGATATCGCCGATTACGCGACATTTTCGCTCGCGCGCGTGCTGCGGTCGGTGGACTTTGAGTGGACGGCGGAGCGCGCCGACGACTGGCGCAAGCCGTGGGCGGATTTTTTCGGCACGCGCTACGAAACCAAAGCGATGCGCGAAGGGCGCGCGTCGGCTTACCTCACCTTCCGCCGCGTCTGACTATTCGCCGCCGTCCTGGCGGACCTGCCAGAAGCGCACGACGCGCTGCGCCGTGGTTACGGTAAGCCGGTCGAAATTCTCTTTTGCCGCGTCGAGTATTTGGCCCGAAGGCTTGAACCCCGGCCGCGAACAAATGATCTCGCGCACCGTCCGCCATGTGAAGCCTGCGGCGCGCGCCAGGATCAACACCGGATCAAAGCGCTCGCCGTTGATCAGGCGATCCACCACCTCGACCGGCACTGCGCTCATAATCGCCAACGCGGCTATGGTCTCGTCGTACATTCCATTCTTGGCGTAGTTGGCAACATCAGCCTCGGTGAGTTTACAATCTTTGTTCAGTGCCTGCAGCGTCGCCATTGCCGCGATATAGTCGCGCGGGCTCGACTTGATCCTCGGCTCCTCGGTCACCTTCGCCAGCACGTGGTGGATCTCAGCCTGCATTTCGGGCTTGGCTTGCACCAACAGGCGCTTCTGCACTACTTCGCTCGCGTGTAGCAACAGCTGGCGGAACAACCGCGAGGGAATGTCGCTGCGCAGCCCGACCCTCTCGGCCAGCTCGCTATCGCGTTCAGCGCGCTTGACCAGCGTCGACAACGCGCTTTCTGACAAGCGTGCGTTGGAATTGGTGGCGACAGCGCAGGCAACTTCGCGGTCACCGCGCTGCACCAAGACGTCGGTGAGCCCCTCGCTGATGTTTGTGCGCGTGGACATCGCCAGAAGGTGCGCCTGGCTCTTGGTTTCGGCGATGTACTTGAGATCCGGATCGTCGATGCGCGCCTGCTTGAGCACCGGACCGGCGACGCTGATGTCGTCGTTCTTGGCGAGCGTGACCACGACGCCGTGCGGCGCGTTCGGGACCGGCGCGATGCGGCGCGCCAGTTCCGCCAGCGCCTTGCCCTCGATCTCCTCGATCAAATAGCCGATGATCTCGTCAAACAGCGCAACGTGCTGTGCGTTGAAGGTCGGAGCGCCGTCAAGAAAAAGATTGGCGATGCGGCGAAGGGTTTTAGCCCGTTTTTCCGCCGAGCCGTGTTGAACCACCTCTTCCAGTTCCGGAAGCAGAGGGGCGCGGACACTCATTACAAAACCTTGCGCAAACGGCCGCGAAATTAGTGCTACTTTGCTAGTTTTACGCAAATTTAATTGTAGAGTCTGAACGAAGCGTTAGCCGCCCTCCTCCCTTGCGCGACGGCTCAAAATCGCTATATTTACGGCTGTTAAGACACCCTCATAACCAGGCTAGGTTTTGAGAGTGGGTCCCCGGGGCCCGCTCTTTTTTGTTACCGAAATGGCTTCAAGCGAAGCGCGTCCGGCGGCCGAGACCGCCATAAAGACCGAATCCGAACCGCGGCTAATCGCCGAGCCGGGGCTCTCCGCTCGCGTCGCCAGCATCGCCGAGCCAGTGATCGAACAGCTCGGCTATCGCCTGGTGCGAGTGAAGGTGTCCAACGCCGACGGCTGCACCGTGCAGATCATGGCTGAGCGGCCTGACGGGAGCATGGCGGTCGCAGACTGCGAAACGTTATCGCGCGCGCTGTCACCGGTACTCGACGTCGCCGATCCGATCGAACGCGCCTACCGCCTGGAGATTTCTTCGCCGGGCATCGACCGGCCGTTGGTACGCAAGTCGGATTTTGACCGCTATGCCGGCAACTTGGTGAAGATCGAGACCGTGCTTCCGATCAACGGCCGCAAGCGATTCCGCGGTCTCTTGGTCGGCACGGTAGGCGACACCGCGCGGCTCATCCACGACGACGTCGCGCAAGGCGAGGAAGCAGACGTTCTGCTCCCGATTGACGAGATGAGTGAAGCCAAGCTTGTGCTCACTGACGAACTGGTGGCGCAGGCTCTTCGACGCGAGAAGGCGGCCAAGCGTGATGCACGCGAGGCCCGTAGGCAGGAACGACGGAAAGAGAGACACTCACGGCATCGGCCGCATCGGCCTGCCGCCAATGGAGGAGAATAGCTATGGCTGTCAGCGCCAACAGGCTCGAGCTGTTGCAAATCGCCGACGCGGTGGCGCGCGAGAAGGCGATCGACCGCGGCATCGTCATCGCCGCTATGGAGGACGCCATCGCCAAGGCTGCGCGTTCGCGCTATGGCGCGGAAACCGACGTGCACGCCGAGATCGAGCCCAAGACGGGAGACCTGCGGCTCACCCGCCACATGCTGGTGGTAGAGAACGTCGAGAACCCGTCCAACCAGATCACTTTGGAGGACGCGCGTAAGCGTCATCCGGCGGCGCAGGTTGGCGACACCATCGCCGATCCGCTGCCGCCGCTCGAATACGGCCGCATCGCTGCACAATCCGCCAAGCAGGTGATCGTGCAGAAGGTGCGCGAGGCCGAACGCGACCGGCAATATGCCGAATACAAAGACCGTATCGGCGACATCGTAAATGGCATCGTCAAGCGCGTCGAATACGGCAACGTCGTGGTCGATCTCGGCCGAGGCGAAGCGATCGTGCGCCGTGACGAGATGCTGCCGCGCGAAGTTTTCCGCAACGGAGACCGCATCCGCGCCTATATCTATGACGTGCGGCGCGAGCCGCGCGGGCCGCAGATATTCCTGTCGCGCACGCATCCGCAGTTCACCGCTAAGCTTTTCGCGCAGGAAGTACCGGAAATTTACGACGGCATCGTCGAGGTAAAGGCGGTCGCCCGAGACCCCGGTTCGCGCGCCAAGATCGCGGTGATTTCGCGCGACTCCTCAGTTGACCCGGTCGGCGCCTGCGTCGGCATGCGCGGCTCGCGCGTGCAGGCGGTGGTGAACGAACTGCAGGGCGAGAAGATCGACATCATCCCGTGGTCGCCCGATATCGCCACCTTCGTGGTGAACGCGCTGGCGCCGGCGGAAGTCGCCAAGGTAGTACTCGACGAAGACAGGGAGCGCATCGAGGTGGTGGTGCCCGACCAGCAGCTGTCGCTGGCCATCGGCCGCCGTGGCCAGAACGTACGCCTCGCCTCGCAGCTCACCGGATGGGACATCGACATCCTCACCGAGCAGGAGGAGTCCGAGCGCCGTCATGCCGAGTTCGAGGCGCGCACAAGGACCTTCGTCGAGGCGCTCAATCTTGACGAGGTGGTTGGTCAGTTGCTTGCCTCGGAAGGCTTCGGCTCGATCGAGGAGCTCGCGTTGGTGGACGAGAAAGAAATCGCTAGCATCGAAGGATTCGACGTCGAAACCGCCCGCGAGCTGCAGGAGCGTGCTCGCGAATATCTCGAGAAGCAGGAGGCGGAGCTCGACGCCAGGCGGAAGGAGTTGGGCGTCGAGGACGCCGTCAAGGAGGTGCCCGGCGTCACCACCAAGATGCTGGTTGCCTTCGGCGAAAACGGCGTCAAGACCGTAGAAGACCTCGCCGGCTGCGCGACCGACGATCTGGTTGGATGGACCGAACGCAAGGACGGCGAATCCAAGCACGAGCCCGGCGTCCTCGAGGGCATGGATGTTTCGCGCGAGGACGCCGAAGCAATGATTATGCAGGCGCGGCTCAAGGCCGGCTGGATCACGGAGGCGGACCTCAACCCGCTGCCGGCTGAAGGCGAAGCGGCTGTGGCCGAGGATCAGCCGCAGGCCTAGGGAGCAACGACACCAAATGCTGGCAATCGCGCAAGATCAAGATAACGAGCTGGACCGGGGCGCGACCCGTGTCGCACCGGGCATGCAGCGGCATTGCGCGCTCACCCGTGCGCTCAAGCCAGTCGACGACATGGTCCGCTTCGTCGTCGGCCCTGGCGGCCACACCGTGCCCGACGTCAAGCGTAAGCTGCCGGGCCGTGGCATCTGGATCACCGCCACCCGTGCGGCGATTGATGAGGCGATTAAAGACAACGTATTTGCCCGCGCCTTCAAGCAGAATGTGCGCGTCGCCGCCGATCTCGCGGCGACCATTGAAACCTTGCTGGAACAGTGCGCGCTCGATGCGCTGGCGATCGCCGGCAAAGCCGGCCAAGTCATTACCGGTTTTACCAAGGTGGAAGCTGCGGTCGGCCGCGACGACCTATTGGCCCTCATCCATGCCGCCGACGCGGCGGACGACGGCAAGCGCAAACTGGCTGCGGCTTTGCAGCACAATATTCTTGAAAAACCCCGCGAAATTGTAGTGGTCGAGAGCTTTTCCGGCGAGCATTTGGATTTGGCATTGAACTGCCCAAATGTGGTACATGCAGCGCTGCTTGCCGGACCCGTGAGCGAGACTTTTCTCGCTCGCGCCACGCGCTTAGAGCGCTTTCGGACCGGAACATCGCCGAGTTGAAACTGCACGCAGGCGCCGATCGCGGGAGCACGAGGACACAATAGGGAATGAGTGAAACAAAGACCCCTGGCGACAAGAAACTGAGCGTCTCCAAGCTGACGCTTAAGCCACGCACCGAGAAGGGTGTCGTGCGCCAGAGCTTTAGCCATGGCCGCAGCAAGCAGGTCGTGGTCGAGAAAGTTAAACGCCGTGCCATCGGCGGACCGGCCGAGGCGAAGGCCGAGCCAACGCTGGCTGAGACGGCGAAGAAGCCGGTGCCCAGCACCAAGGGCGCGCCAGCCGCCGTGTCCGCGGCGGAAGCACCGAAGCCGTCCGGCGTCGTGCTGCGCACGTTGACCGAGGAAGAGCGCGCCGCGCGCGCCCATGCCCTTGCTGACTCACGCCTGCGCGAGGCCGAAGAGCGCAAGCTCGCCGAGGAAGAGGCTCGCCGCCGCGCCAGCCGCGAAGTCACCGAAAAGAGCGAGCGCGAGGCCGCCGAGGCACGCAAGCGCGAGGAAGAAGAACGCCGTAAGCACGACGAGGAAACCAAGCGCAAGGCCGGCGAAGTCGCCAAGAAGCGCTTCGGCGATGACAGCATTTCCAAGAAAATGCCGTCAGGCCGCGGCAGGGTGCTGGAACTTGATGACGACGAAGTACCGCGCTCCCGACGCGCTGGTGCCGGCGCCCGTCCGGCGGCTGCGCCGCGTGCGGCACCGCGCGGCGGCGACGAGAAACGGCGTGGCCGTCTCACCGTCATAACCGCGCTGACCGCCGATGATGTGCGCGAGCGCTCAGTTGCTTCGTTTCGCCGCCGCACCCAGCGGCTCAAGGGCCTCGCCACGGCTGAGCCAAAAGAAAAACTGGTGCGCGAGGTCACGATCCCGGAGGCGATCACCATCCAGGAACTCGCCAACCGCATGTCGGAGCGCGCGGTCGATGTCATCCGCCTGTTGATGAAGCAGGGCCAGATGGCGACCATCAACGACGTGATCGACGCCGACACTGCGCAGCTGATCGCCGAGGAAATGGGCCACACCGTGCGCCGCGTTTCGGAGGCCGACGTTGAGGAGGGCTTGTTTGACACCGCCGACGAGCCGGGGCAGGCATTTCCGCGCGCGCCGGTAGTCACCGTCATGGGTCACGTCGACCACGGTAAGACCTCGCTGCTCGACGCTATCCGTTCGAGCAACGTGGTGGCGGGCGAAGCCGGCGGCATCACCCAGCACATCGGCGCCTATCAGGTCACGGCGTCGTCCGGTGCCAAGATCACCTTCATTGACACGCCCGGCCACGCCGCCTTCACGGCGATGCGCGCGCGCGGCGCCAAGGTAACCGACATCGTAGTGCTGGTGGTCGCCGCCGACGACGGCGTCATGCCGCAGACAGTGGAAGCGATCCATCACGCCAAGGCGGCGAAGGTGCCGATTATCGTTGCCATCAACAAGATCGATAAACCCGACGCCAAGCCGGAGCGTGTGCGCACCGATCTGCTGCAACATGAGATCCAAGTCGAATCGATGGGCGGCGACGTGGTGGATGTGGAAGTGTCCGCCACCAAGAAACAGAACATCGACAAGCTGTTGGAAATGATCGGCCTGCAGGCCGAGATTCTCGACCTCAAAGCGAACCCGGATCGGTCCGCCGAAGGCACCGTGATTGAGGCCAAACTCGACCGCGGCCGCGGGCCCGTGGCGACCGTACTGGTGCAGCGCGGCACCTTGCATGTCGGCGACCTGGTGGTGGCCGGCGCCGAATGGGGCCGCGTGCGCGCGCTGGTATCCGATACTGGCGATCCGATCGAGATGGCTGGGCCGTCGACGCCGGTCGAAGTACTCGGTTTCTCTGGCACGCCAGACGCGGGCGACCGCCTGGCCGTGGTTGAGAACGAAGCGCGCGCCCGCGAAGTCACCGAATATCGCGCCCGCCAGAAACGCGAGAAGGTGGCGGCGCGGGCGACCGGCATGCGCGGCTCGCTCGAACAAATGATGGCCCAGGCAAACGCCTCTGGCCGCAAGGAGTTCCCGTTGGTCGTCAAAGCCGACGTGCAGGGTTCGGTGGAAGCCATCGTCGGCGCACTCGAGAAGCTCGCTACAGACGAAGTGGCGGCGCGCGTATTGCATGCCGGCGTCGGCGGCATTTCCGAATCAGACGTGACGCTAGCGGAAGCCTCCGGTGTCCCGATCATCGCCTTCAACGTGCGTGCGAACAAGGAAGCACGCGAGGCGGCCGAACGCGCCGGCATCGAGATACGCTACTACAACATCATCTACGACCTCGTGGACGACGTAAAAAGGGCGATGTCCGGCCTGCTGGCGCCGACGCTGCGCGAAAGCATGCTGGGCAACGCGCAGGTCCTGGAGATCTTCAACATCTCCAAGATCGGCAAGATCGCCGGCTGCAAGGTCACCGACGGCAGCGTGGAACGCGGCGCCAACGTGCGCCTGATCCGCGACAACGTTGTGATCCACGAGGGTAAGCTGTCGCAACTCAAACGCTTCAAGGATGACGTGCGCGAAGTCGGCGCCGGCATGGAATGCGGCATGGCCTTCGAAAACTACCAGGACATGCGGCAAGGTGACGTGATCGAATGCTACCGGGTGGAGACGATTCAACGCTCGCTGTGAGTCCAAGCCTCATGCTAGCGCGAGGAACCCCACCTAAACACTGACACTGTCATACCCCGCTAGGACGGGGCATCCAGTAACCCGCAAGCGGCGGCGATTATTGGATCGCGTGTTTTCGCGGACGATGAGAGCAGAGAAGACGGTAATGCGCAATAAACACCACGACACGACGCCTGGTGGCTCGCAACGGCAGTTGCGAGTAGGCGAACTGGTGCGGCACGCAGTGGCCGAGATGCTCGCGCGCGGCGATGTGCACGACCCGGTGATCGAGGGCCATTTCATCACAGTGCCGGAAGTACGCATGACTAAAGATCTCAGGCTCGCCACTATCTATATCATGCCGCTCGCGGGTCGCGACGCCGACGAAGTCCTCGCGGCCTTCGAGCGGCACAAGAAATTCCTACGTGCCGAGATCGCGCACCGCATTAACCTGAAATTCGCGCCCGACATCCGCTTCCGCATCGACGAGCGGTTCGCTGAGGCGGAACGCATCGACCAGCTTCTGCGTTCGCCCGCGGTCAAGCGCGATCTCGATCCTGAGGAAAAAAGTGACCGATAACGAAATCGAATTGTTGGAACGGCTTCCTGCGGCTGCCGACGCGCGTCCGAAGGGACAGCAATTCAAGCGCCACAAGCGCGACGTGCACGGCTGGATCGTGCTCGACAAGCCGGTCGGCATGACCTCAACCCATGCGGTCAGCATCATCAAGCGTCTATTTTCCGCCAAACGGGCCGGGCACGCTGGCACGCTCGACCCACTCGCCTCCGGCTGTCTGCCGATCGCGCTCGGCGAAGCGACCAAAACCGTTCCCGTCGTGATGGACGGACGCAAGCTCTATCAGTTCACGGTGCGCTGGGGCGAAGAGCGCGACACCGACGACGCCGAGGGTCGCGTCATCGCCACCAGCGATGTGCGCCCGTCGTCGTCGGCGCTTCGCGCCTTACTGCCCTCCTACACCGGCACGATCCAGCAGGTGCCGCCACGCTATTCGGCCATCAAGGTCGAGGGCGAGCGCGCCTACGATCTTGCCCGCGACGGCAAGGTGGTCGAACTTGAGGCTCGCCCCGTCGAAATCGCCCGCTTGGAGTTGGTCGCCGCTCCTGACCCCGACCATGCCGTGCTTGAGGCAGAATGCGGTAAAGGCACCTATGTCCGCTCGCTTGCCCGCGATATGGGCCGCGCTTTGCGCAGTTTCGGCCATGTCCGCGCCCTTAGGCGGGTGGCGGTAGGCCCATTTGACACGGAAACGATGATTCCGCTGGCAGAACTGGACGCTATGTGCCATAGAGCCGCTGCCGGCGAGGTAAGCCTCGCCGACGCGCTACTGCCCGTTGAGACCGCGCTGGACGACATCCCGGCGCTGGCCGTCAGCAGGGCGGGTGCGGCAAGGCTCGCACGGGGCCAGGCCGTTTTGTTACGCGGACGGGACGCACCCAATTTCAGCGGGCCGGTCTACGTCACGGCAGCGGGCCAACTGGTGGCGCTGGCCGAACTGGATCGCGGTGAAATCGTTCCTAAGCGCGTGTTCAACCTGGCCGGGCTGATCGGCAGCCGCGGCGCGACGAAAGGATGACCGATGTCGGTTACGTCCGGCCGCAAGGCCGAAGTGATGAAAGAGTTCGCCAAGAATCCGGGCGATACCGGCTCTCCCGAAGTGCAGGTGGCGATCCTCTCGGAACGGATCACCAACCTCACCGAGCACTTCAAGACCCACGTCAAGGACAACCATTCGCGGCGCGGACTGCTCAAGCTCGTAGGCCAGCGCCGTAAGTTGCTCGATTATCTGCGGCGCACCAACGAAGTCAGTTACAAGAAGTTGATCGAGAAGCTTGGTATCCGCCGCTAATTTAACTCCGCGTGAGGCGCATTGCGCGCCCCGCGTGTTTCGTGAACGAGGCGTAATGACGCAGTCGTTCGTTTTGACCGGCGACGACGCCGGAGACAAGCAAGAGCCGAGAAGGAATCGCCTCTTGCGCCAAGGCAGGCTCTGAACGCCATGGCAGGATCGCCAGATACTGTCCGTTTCCCGCTCGCGGCGACGCGCAGTCTCTCGCCGTCTTGCTCATGGCTTTCGGGTTTGGCCGAAAACCATGAGAGAAAGATACAATGTTCGATAAGCATACCGTTGAACTTGATTGGGGTGGACGAAAGCTAACCCTCGAGACCGGCAGAATGGCGCGGCAGGCCGACGGTGCCGTACTCGCGACTTACGGAGAGACCACCGTTCTCGCCGCCGTTGTGGCAGCCAAGGCTCCAAAGGAGGGCGTCGACTTCCTACCGCTGACCGTCAATTACACGGAAAAATACTACGCGGCCGGTCGCATTCCCGGCGGCTACTTCAAGCGCGAACGCGGCCCAACCGAAAAGGACACGCTTACCTCGCGCCTAATTGATCGGCCGATCCGTCCGCTGTTCGCGGAAGGCTGGCGCTGCGACACGCAGGTGACTGTCACCGTGCTGTCGCACGACGTGGAGAACGATCCCGACATCGTCGCCATGGTCGCCTCTTCGGCGGCGCTAACGTTGTCCGGCGTGCCCTTCATGGGCCCGATCGGCGCCGCCCGCGTCGGCTTCATCAATAACGAGTACGTGCTCAATCCAGCGCTCGACGAGATGCCGGAAAGCCAGCTCGACCTGGTCATCGCCGGCACGCAGGACGCTGTCATGATGGTGGAATCGGAAGCCAAGGAGCTATCAGAGGAGATCATGCTCGGCGCGGTGATGTTCGGCCACCGCCATTTCCAGCCGGTGATCGAGGCGATCATCAAGCTCGCCGAGAAAGCGGCGAAGGAGCCACGCGAGCTCGTGGTTCCCGACCACAAGGAGCTGGAAAAGGAAATCCTCGCCCTCGCCGAGAAGGACCTGCGTGGCGCCTATTCGATCGTAACGAAGCAGAAACGCCAGGACGCTGTTACAACCGTGAAGGAAAGGGTGATGGCGCATTTCTTCCCGGAAGGCGTCGACCCGAAATACGACGCGCTGGCTGTAGCCGGCATGGTCAAGGAGCTAGAAGGTAAGATCGTGCGCTGGAACATTCTCGACACCAACAAGCGCATAGACGGCCGCGACCTGAAGACCGTGCGTGCGATCGTGGCGGAAGTCGGTGTGCTGCCGCGTACCCACGGCTCGGCGCTCTTCACGCGCGGCGAGACCCAGGCACTGGTGGTGGCCACCCTCGGCACGTCGGAGGACGAGCAGTTCGTCGACGCGCTGCAGGGGACGTATAAAGAGACTTTCCTGCTGCATTACAACTTCCCGCCCTATTCGGTCGGTGAAACCGGCCGCGTCGGCGCGCCCGGCCGCCGCGAGATCGGCCATGGCAAGCTCGCCTGGCGGGCAATCCATCCGATGCTGCCGACGCCGGCGGAATTCCCCTACACCATCCGCGTGGTGTCGGAGATCACCGAGTCGAACGGCTCCTCGTCAATGGCGACCGTCTGCGGCTCGTCGCTGGCGCTGATGGACGCGGGCGTGCCGCTGAAGCGGCCGACCGCTGGCATCGCTATGGGTCTCATCCTCGAAGGCCAGCGCTTCGCTGTCCTGTCCGACATTCTCGGCGACGAGGATCATCTCGGTGACATGGACTTCAAAGTGGCAGGCACCGAAAACGGCGTCACCTCGCTGCAGATGGACATCAAGATCGCCGGCATCACCGAAGAGATCATGCGAGTCGCCCTCGCTCAGGCGAAGGAAGGCCGCATGCAAATCCTAGGTGAAATGGCCAAGGCGATCACGGAGCACCGCGCCGAGCTCGGCGAGCACGCGCCGCGTATCGAGATGTTCAAGATCCCGACCGATAAGATCCGCGAAGTCATCGGCACGGGCGGCAAGGTGATCCGAGAAATCGTCGAGAAGACCGGCGCCAAGATCAACATCGAGGATGACGGTTCGGTGAAGGTCGCTTCCGCCAACGCCGACTCGATCAAGGCCGCCATCAACTGGATCAAGTCGATTGCCGCCGAGCCGGAAGTCGGCGTGATATACGACGGCACTGTGGTCAAGGTGATGGACTTCGGCGCCTTTGTGAACTTCTTCGGCGTCAAGGACGGCCTTGTACACATCAGCCAACTCGCCCCGCGCCGGGTTAACAAGGTGACGGACGTAGTCAAGGAAGGCGACAAGGTGAAGGTCAAGCTGCTTGGCATCGATGAGCGCGGGAAGGTGCGCTTGTCCATGAAGGTAGTCGACCAGATAACCGGCGAGGACATGGAGGCAAAGCAGAAGGCTGAGGCTTCTGCCGAGCTACCGCAGGCGGCTGGCGGCGCCAGCGGGGCGGAATAACCTTTCTCGCGAACAAGCAAAAAGGGCGGCCCCAACGACCGCCCTCCTTATTTGCGCTATCGATCTCCTTAATTCCTGATACAGCCAGCGCCCAATCACATCGCCGATGATGCCACCGAGGATAAACACCAAGTCAGCCAAAGCGAAGCGAGCGCCTCCGGGCCACCGAAGATCGCTGTCGCGGTTGAGCGCGGCGTATCGAGTACGGCGTTGGAGACGCGAATCGCCATCAAGTGAACCGCTGTGCCATCCCGATGGCAATCGGCGCAAGCATTCCTTCGACGTCACACAAGTGATCACCACCAGGAACTGATCACCGTATCGCGAAAACCGGCGTAGCGCCGCAGACGGCGCCAACCAGCGTGAAAGCGCCTCGACGGTTAACTCGCGTCGCAGGGAAGCCCTGTCGTACCGAGCTGTATAGCTGCCGCTGGAGAGAAACCAACAGCCCCGCGCGAGCCATTGGTTTTGTCGATTCAGCCGGCGCTGTCCTTGCTGTCGGTCGCACCCGCGGCCTTCAGTGCGTCGGGCCGCGGCATCGCGATGACATTGTAGCCCGAATCAACAAAGTGCACCTCGCCGGTAACGCCGGTCGACAGATCCGACAAGAGGTAAAGACCGGCGCCGCCCAATTCCTCTAGCGTTACACCGCGGCCGAGCGGCGAGAACTTCTGCTGGAAGGCGAACATGTAGCGTGCATCGGTGATGCCGGCGCCGGCCAGCGTGCGGATGGGACCCGCCGAGATGGCGTTGACGCGGATCTTCTGACGCCCGAAATCGACCGCTAGATAGCGAACCGAGGCCTCAAGGCCCGCCTTGGCCACGCCCATAACGTTGTAGTTCGGCATAGCGCGCAGGCCGCCGTTATACGTGAGCGTCAGCATGGCGCCGCCGTTCGGCATTAGCGCGGCAGCGCGCTTGGCGGACTCGGTGAAGGCGTAGCAGGATATCACCATTGTTTTGATGAAGTTCTCGCGCGTCGTATCAGCGTAGCGGCCTTTCAGCTCGTCCTTGTTGGAGAAGGCCACCGCATGCACCAGGAAATCCATCATGCCCCATTGCTTCCTGACTGCGTCGAACACCGCGTCGACTGAGGCAATGTCCTCGACGTCGCAGGGCATCACGAATTCGGAACCGACCTGCTCGGCCAGCGGCTTTACGCGCTTGGCCAGCGCCTCGCCCTGATAGGTGAAGGCGAGCTCGGCGCCGTGCGCGCACAAGGTCTTGGCAATGCCCCAGGCGATCGAATGGTCGTTGGCGACCCCCATGATAAGGCCGCGTTTTCCCTCCATCAGCCGGCCGCGCGGCGCGCCTTGCTCACTGCTCATGGCGAATGGCCTGCATGGAACGAACTGGAAGGTGGACCGCGAGAACGGCTTGTTCATGCGAAGCATCCGGGCGAATCGCGGCAAGCGCGCGTGGTCCGTCTATGGCGCGGATACGAGACTCGCATGACAAGCAGTTACCGGTCGGGGCGATCATGCATCCAGCCGCTTGAAGACGACGGAAGCATTGGTCCCACCGAAGCCAAAAGAGTTCGAGAGCACGGCACCGATCTTCACGTTGTCCTGGCGCTCGCGCACGATCGGCATGTCGGCGAATTCGGGATCGAGGTTATCGATGTTGGCGCTTTCGCAGACGAAGCCGTTGTTCATCATCAGCAGAGAGTAGATCGCCTCTTGGACGCCGGCGGCGCCGAGCGAATGACCGGACAGCGACTTGGTGGCCGAGATCGGCGGGCATTTCGATCCGAACACCGTGCGCAGCGCTTCGATCTCCTTGGCGTCGCCGACCGGCGTCGCCGTGGCGTGCGGATTGACGTAGTCGATCGGCGCCTTGCACGTTCCGAGCGCCATCTGCATGCAGCGCACCGCGCCCTCGCCCGACGGCGCCACCATGTCGTAGCCATCGGAGGTCGCACCGTAGCCGACGACCTCCGCGTAGATTCTCGCGCCGCGTGCTTTGGCGTGCTCGAGCTCTTCCAGCATCAGTACGCCAGCGCCGCCCGCGATGACGAAACCGTCGCGGTCCTTGTCGTAGGCACGCGAGGCCTTCTGCGGCGTGTCGTTGTACTTCGACGACATCGCGCCCATTGCGTCGAATAGCACCGAGAGTGACCAGTCCAATTCCTCACAGCCGCCGGCGAAGATCAGGTCCTGCTTGCCCCACTGGATCAGCTCGGCAGCGTTTCCAATGCAGTGGTTGGAGGTCGCGCAAGCCGATGAGATTGAATAGTTGACGCCCTTGATCTTGAACCAGGTGGCGAGTGTCGCCGAGGCGGTGGAGGACATCGCCTTCGGCACTGCAAACGGCCCGACGCGCTTCGATCCTTTCGTGCGCGCGGTGTCGGCCGCCTCGATGATGGCTCGGCAGGACGGTCCGCCCGAGCCCATCACGATGCCGGTGCGCTCGTTGGAAATGTCCTTTTCCTCGACGCCGGAATCGCGGATTGCCTGTTGCATGGCGACGTGGTTCCAGGCAGCGCCCCCACCAAGGAAGCGCATGGCGCGGCGATCGACCACTTCGGCGGCATCAAGTGTCGGCGCTCCGTGCACCTGACAGCGGAAGCCGAGCTCGGCGTATTTTTCCGCGCGCACGATGCCGGACTTGGCCTCGCGCAGCGATGCCAGAACTTCCTGCGTATTGTTGCCGATGGATGAAACGATGCCCATCCCGGTCACGACTACTCGTCTCATGACATACCCTTGCGCGCGCACGATTGGATACATGGGCCGCCCCCGGCACCATGCAACAGGACAGGCTCCGCTCAAGCACCGCTCGGTTGCAGCGCCTCGTCCTTCCTGAACAGACCGACCTTGAGATCAAGGGCCCGATAGATCACAGCGCCGTCTGCCGACAACCAACCATCCGCGATGCCGAGCACCAGCTTCGAGCGCATGACGCGCTTGAGGTCGATGCCGTAGATGACTTTCTTTACGCTCGGCAGCACCTGGCCGGAGAATTTCAATTCGCCGAGACCGAGCGCGCGTCCCTTGCCCGAAGCGCCGAGCCACCCGAGGAAGAAACCGACCATCTGCCAGAGCGCGTCGAGGCCGAGGCAGCCCGGCATCACCGGGTCGCCCTTGAAGTGGCAGAGGAAGAACCAGAGGTCCGGTTTGACGTCGAGTTCGGCGCGCAGCAGGCCTTTGCCATGCTCGCCGCCTTCGTCGGAGATCTCGGTGATGCGGTCGAACATTAGCATTGGCGGCAGCGGCAATTGCGGGTTCCCTGGGCCGAATAACTCGCCACGCCCGCAGGCCAGCAAATCCTCATAATCAAAGCTGTTGCGCCGTTTTTCCATGAGCGCGAGGTTCCCGCTCGAAACGCTTGGCTGAATTCCCATAAGTTAAATTCGTAACATACCAAAGGGCACGGGCAAAGGTGCCGAAACCCAGCCGTCCGCCAGCTTCATCCTTTCAAAACCAAGAGATTACAACGGCAAAGGTAGTTGCGAAGGAGTTGCATCTACGCAACTCGGTCGTATATCTTGCGATTGAAACAGTTGCATTGCCGGCGCGGCCGGCCGTCAGGCGTAGCGATGAACCAATCTCGTCCCGCAGGTTCGCCTTCCAGTCCCGCCGCCGCTCCGGGACCGGACCGCTCGGCGCTCAACGGCTGCCCGTGGCACGACGTGAAGGCTATGTTACGCCAGGTGAGGTTGCGGCCGACGCGCCAGCGCATGGCACTCGGTTGGCTGCTGTTTGGCAAAGGCGACCGCCACATCACCGCCGAGATGCTCTACGAGGAAGCGACCCGCGCCAAGGTACCGGTTTCGCTCGCCACCATCTATAACACGCTGCACCAGTTCACCCAGGTCGGCCTGCTGCGTCAGGTTGCGGTCGACGGCTCCAAGGCCTATTTCGACACCAACGTGAGGGCCCACCACCACTTCTTCATCGAGGGCCGCGACGAGCTGCTCGACATCCCGAGCACCGAGGTGGTGGTCGGCAAGACGCCGTCCGCGCCGGAAGGCTACGAGGTTGCACGGGTCGACGTCGTGGTACGGCTCCGCAAGAAGTCGTAGCCCACTACTGCCAGATTTTGTTTTTTGGCATGACGGGGCTCGGCCCGACTATTTTTCTCGCGGCGGGCCTACTCGATCTTCTCGTTCGGATAGGCGCCCCACAGCCTTTCCTGTCGGACCCAGCCGTCGAAGTTCTTGCCGCTAAATTCGCACCATGTGCCGTTGCAGGATTTCAGCACACCGAGCACGCCTGACTGCAGGCGGGCGGTCTCCGTCGCTTTAACGTCCGGGCTGGCATAGAGCGGCACCAGATCGTCCTTCAAGGTCGGCACCACCATCGCCGAGCGCCTACCCGACAGCAGCGAATGGTAAACCCATCCTTCCGCCCCTTCCCAATCGCGGATGCGGCGCCAGTTCTCGAATTCGGCGGTAATTTCAACTGGCATGCCGGCGCGCGTATAGACCCAGCGTACCTCCTGGTCTTTGTTGGGGCCCGAGCGGACGTTGACCCGGTCCGACTTGAGGCTGACGAACCGCGGGACCGGTAGGCCGCTCACCGAACCGGCGGCGACATCGCCCGCCGCAAAGCCGGCGAGCGATTGCAGCGCCACAATTGCGGCCCCGACTGTCGCACAGCCGAAGCGGCGGCATGCGGCGGCAAAGCTTTGTGTTCGTACTATCATCTGGTAGGAAAAGTAGGATTTTGACCACGCACGTGCGCCGCAGTGTGCTCGAGCACGGTTAAAGAGGGTTGAACGGCGGTATTTGGGAGTACCCAGGGGCCGCCGGACTCTTTGGTATCAAAGTATGTCGAAGAGCAAGAAGCCGCTGGTTGTCGTGACGCGCAAGCTGCCTGACAGCGTCGAGTTGCGCATGCGGGAACTTTTCGATGCGCGGCTCAATCCTGACGACAAGCCGATGACGCACGCCGAGCTCGCCGAAGTGGTCAAGAACGCCGACGTGCTGGTGCCGACCGTCACCGACCGGATCGACGCGTCGATCCTCAGCAAGTCCGGCGAGCGGCTCAAGCTTATCGCTAACTTCGGCAACGGCGTCGACAATATCGACGTCGCCACTGCCGTGCAGCGCGGCATCACCGTCACCAATACGCCGGGCGTGCTGACCGAGGACACCGCCGACATGACCATGGCGCTGATTCTGGCGGTGCCGCGCCGGCTCGCTGAAGGCTCGATGGTGCTCACCTCCGACAAGCATTGGAGCGGCTGGACTCCAACCTGGATGCTCGGCCACCGCATCTGGGGCAAGAGGCTCGGCATCATCGGTATGGGACGGATCGGCCAAGCAGTGGCGCGCCGAGCGCGCGCCTTCGGCCTGCAGATCCATTACCACAACCGCCGCCGGGTGGCGCCGCGAATCGAGGAAGAGCTCGACGCTACTTATTGGGAGAGCCTCGACCAGATGCTTGCCCGCATGGACATCATCTCGGTCAACTGCCCGCATACGCCGGCAACCTATCACCTTTTGTCGGCGCGCCGCCTCAAGCTGCTGCGGCCGGAGGCTTACATCGTAAATACGTCGCGCGGTGAGGTGATCGACGAGAATGCGCTGGTGCGCTTGATCGAATCTGGCGACATCGCCGGCGCTGGGCTCGACGTATTCGAGCATGAGCCCGCGGTGAATCCGAAGCTGGTGAAGCTCGCCAAGGCCGGCAAGGTGGTGCTGCTACCGCACATGGGTTCGGCCACGTTGGAAGGCCGCATCGACATGGGTGAGAAGGTCATCATCAACATCAAGACCTTCATGGATGGTCACCGGCCGCCGGATCGCGTTCTTCCTTCGATGTTGTGATCCGGAGCCGGTGGCCTTTTCGCCAGGCTCCGATCAATGCGCTGGCGCTGCTCAGACTGATGGATGGGCGGCGCGCTATCGACGCCCGCCAGCCGCCACCTCCACCTAATACGAAATCGCCAGCCCTCTCAGGCGTGCCCGGACAAATCCTTAATGCTGGACTTATCGCCGCTGAGCACATTGGTCGGGTCCCAGACGTAGCTCAACGTTTCGAACCGCATGGAACGCGCGTCTATCATTAACAGCTTTCCCACCAGGCCTTCGCCAAAGCCAACGATTTC
>Ga0182039_10000207_pt1 | contig 30702 bp, 20 predicted proteins | sample sta12Can44000111_FD_125975 | JGI IMG/M metagenome (GOLD analysis project Ga0182039, IMG submission 125975) | Lab enrichment of tropical soil microbial communities from Luquillo Experimental Forest, Puerto Rico - statanox.12C.anox.44.000.111 | ecosystem: Environmental > Terrestrial > Soil >...
ACTTAGATCGGAGTGGGCGTCGCGGGGAATTTTCTGCGCTCAACGCTTCGACGGAGCAAGCGCCCGATTCCATAGGCCTTGCGGGGGCAGCGCGCGTGGTAGCCGGAATCCACCTGCCCACTCACGATTGACACGAAGAGCGCTAGAGCAAAAAGCGGCAAACTCCCCATGAACCTCGGCGGCGCTACCCCAATGATGGTGTAAGGATGCTTGTCCAACCGAACGGCGCGGCCAACTACCCCGCGATCGTGGTGAAAATGGCAGTGCCAACTCGATCCCGCAACACTCCTGCGCGAGGAGTGACTCGGCCTATCGCGTGGAACACATTCCTCGCTATCGCCGTAGAGTTACGGCAAACCAGAGGTAATCGAATAGGGCTGGAGCAGCCGGCGACCTGTCACTTTTGACAGGTGCCTAGATATTAAAGTCCCATCTAAATAACCACCTTCCGGGGCCGCACCGCCCGCAAGTCCGTGATTGGTCTGGCTTTTCGGACGTCTTTGCTCCTAACACTTGGGTTTGCCCGGCTAGCCCATTCATTAGGGGTCGAGATTCAGCGCTCCGCCAGGTGGGGGGCGCAAGATTGCGGAATCGTTGTCGAAACCTACGAGGAGCGACGCAATGCGAGTTCCAACCGAAGCGGAATGGGGAGGCTATCAAGGCGACTTGGACCAGGACTATGCGCATAAGAGGTTTGCCGGTCGCACGAACCAAGAAATGGTTCCTCATTTCCGACGAAACCTAATTGAAAGTACTGGCGAATTGCGATGGATGCCGGAAATACCGTTCCGATACTACATGCTTGGCTTTCGGGACTTCGTCATGGCCGGCGAATTCGAGGACCTTGGAGCTTCCGATGCCGCAAGTTGTTTTCTCGGCTTGGTCTCGAAGAAGCATGAAGAACAACCGAACTATATCTTGCCAATCATGCCTGAACTATTTCCGGCGTTGCGGCACCTGGCTCAAAACCAAACTGCCTTTGGCGCAGCGAAGAGCATTTACGGAAGCTTCTACGACAAACTGGCTCAGATCGAAAGCTTGTGCTATGGCCCGAGCGAAAATGCTCGCGACTGCTTGGAGGGCGCGGACCACCATGCAAGAACCTAAAATCAATGGACAGACAATTCGAGACCAGTTGAAGACCAAACGGAATCAATTGTTCGAGGAATTCCTGAGGAATCCTTCAAATACCTCGCTGGCAATAGAAATCAGATTGATCGACGACCGGATTGCGGAGTCCGTTGGGGAATTTTGTGACAAAGAAGGAGTCCGCGTTTGATTACATGTGACGCCCTTCGCTTTTTACGTGGACTTGTTTTGGGCGTTCTCGGAGTCAGACCTACGAAGCACAGGCCATCAGGAACTTGCATTTTGAGGGATTGCATTTGAAAAGAATCCACAAAAGTGAACATCCGCATCAATCGCTTGCAGTCCGTCCCGTCTCCCACCCCAACGTCATCTTCCTATACCAGAAAGACTTTGGCGCAGTACATTTTCACGTGCAGGCCGGACCGAATGGCCGCCTCCTGGCTGGTCAGGCGGCCGGACTGCTTGCCAAGCACTCCTTGGTTCCGGACGAGATTCCCAAAGATTACGCGATGATCGTCCAGGCCGAAAACGACTTTCTGCAACACCTTATCGAGGAGGCTGACCAACTGCTCAGCGGAGTGTCCAGTCGTGGCCAGATACGGCTGACGCGCAGCGAGGGGGAGGTTCTTGCCGGCGTCTTGCGCGGTCTTTCGAACAAAGAAATCGCTTGCAATCTCAATATCTCTGTACGAACCGTAAAATTTCATGTTTCCTCGTTGCTGGCGAAATTCCGGGTGCACGGCCGTATGGAGCTTGTTCGGGAGGCTGCATGGCGTGGGATGGGAGTGGTGCCAAGACCTGTGCCAATAGCCAGAAAAGAGCTGCGTTCGTACGCGCCTGCACATAAAGACGCCCGGGCGAGTGGTAGCAATGGTGCCTCTAGCAAAGCTTTGGGGGCGCGACTTGTGTGAGTGGAGATGGTTTCCAGTTGCCTTTGTGTCTGACAAGTCCAAGTGCTGTATCGGAAGCGCGAAGAGGCAAGGCACGAGCATGAGGCATGACGTGTTCAAGTCTTCTAATCAGACATCAAGTTCCCCATATTTTCATGTTCTCGCGACATTTTCTTGAAATTTTCCTGACAAATCCCGGAGCGAATTCGGTTAGTCTCCGTTCCCGCAATTTCCGAGTCAGCTCCCGACTCTTCACGCGCTCCTTGAGAGGTTGTCATGATTTCCATTCAAGTACGCCGGTCTGTAACCGAACCAACGCTTGTATTCGCTGTGTTGTTTGCTATTGCACTGCTCGGGAGCACCGCCTCACCAGCTCTTGCCCAGGCATCGGGGAGCTGGACAACCACGGGCACCCTGAATATACCTCGCAACGGGCACACTGCCACGCTGCTTGCGAACGGTCTGGTTCTGGTGGCCGGGGGTACGAGCTCCAATGGAACGATTCTCGCGAGCGCCGAGTTATATGACCTGATTTCTGGCAAATGGGCAATCACCGGCAGCATGGCGGCTGCCCGCAGCAACCACACTGCAACGCTGCTACCCGACGGAGAGGTGCTGGTCGCTGGCGGGATCGGTACCGATAATCCCCAATCACCTTGCCTTGCAACCGCCGAGCTGTACAACCCTTCCACCGGCGAATGGCGGACCACTGGCAGCATGATCACAGCCCGTTCTTGGCAAGGCGCGACGCTGCTTCAAGGCGGCCATGTCTTGGTTGCGGGCGGGGAGGTCTGTTGGGGCTTTTCAGGTGGTTCGTCCCCAGGGAATAGCGCGGAGCTTTACGACCCATCCGCCGGTAGCTGGCAAGCGACTGGCAGCATGCACGACCGCCGTGCTGCGGAGCTGACGCTGCTCCAAGACGGCCAGGCGCTGGTCGCAGACGAAACTGCTGAGTTATACGACCCAGCTACGGGCAAGTGGACGATGACTGCGGGAATGTACTATACGTTTGGCACTAGTCGCCTCGCTGCCGTGCTCCTCGCAAACGGGGACGTACTGGTCTATGGAAACCACTTTGCCTGTTATGCCAGCGAGTTCTACAACCCAAGCGCCAACACTTGGTCTCGGACCAATGGCACATGTGGCACAGCAGTCAGCTACGGCCCCTTGGCCCTGCTGGCCACGGGAAAAGCTCTCCTTGCAGGTGGTTTCGTAATATACAGCGGAAAGTCCTTTCCGAGCGCCAACAGCTTCCTCTACGATCCATCCACCAATACTTGGAGTGGCACCGGTAAGCTGAAGCAAGCTGGAAGCCATACGCTAACGCGACTATCTAACCGGCAGGTGCTGGCCGTCGGCGGTGCCGACGCGGAACTCTATACGCCTTAGCCGGACGCGGCTGTGATTGCCATGCTCTTGACACCCGGTTTCCCCGGAAGGCACCGATCAGACCTTGACGGCCCACCAACACAAGCTGGCACCGAGAATCTGGACGTCTGAACGAAAGACCCTTCCCAATAGCTAAGGCGCGCCTAACGCAACTGCCTGCCGACTGCGCCAAGTCAAGATAGTGGATGAAGTTGGAAGCGCTTCGGCAGCAAGTTCCTCTCACCCCTCAGTTCGATCAGCATGGGCGGCAGACCAGCGACGATTTCGACGAAGGGTCAAATGCGCGCGGGCCGCCCTTGCGCTCATGGCTGATTGGTGTAATACAATTGCGGCGCCTCTATCCAGGTCGTTTTCTTAAGGGCGAGTATGGAGCCCCATTCAAGATCACGAAACAGCCGTTTAAGGTTGCTTGCCTTTTGCGCACCGGAGTTGTGGATCGAGGGTTCACAGACCGAATCTTCATCAATGATCGGCTGCCGGGAACAAAACGCAGTCGGTCGGCGGATCGTTCAGATCTCGGTGGTCGTCTTAGCGTATTTCATTGCGGGGAAACTCGGGCAAGCAACGACCAGCATTCGCAGCAGTAACCTCGGTCCGGTGTGGCCTGCATATGGAGTTGCTCTTTCCTCGATCTTGCTCTACGGATATCGTAGTTGGGTCGGCGTCGCTGTTGGCGCATTCCTAGTTGCATTCCTGAGTCCCGTTTCGCACTTTGCTGCCGTCGGGCAGGCAGCCGGAGCCACGGTCGCGGCCCTGACAGGCGCCTTCCTCCTCCGCCGAGTCGTTGACTTCGATCCTGCGCTGTCGCGCTTGCGCGATGCGCTTGGGCTGATCGTCTTTGGTGCATTCGGAAGCGCGATGGTGAGCGCGTCGGTTGGGGGCTTGTCCCTGCAGGCCGCCCATGTGAGGGCGTATTTCGGAGGGGCTTCAGCTTGGTTGATCTACTGGCTTGGAGACAGCACTGGCGTGCTGCTAGTAACTCCTCTCATCCTTGCGCTCCCGAGCTTGCTGCGGATTCGTTCCCGAGCCAGTATCGGGGAACTCGCAGCCCTTCTGACGTTCCTGGTAGCGACATGTTTGGTTCTCTTTGGCCATCTCTCTCCGATCCAAATTAAGTTCCATGTCCTGGCCTTCGCGGTACTGCCGTTCGTAATGTGGGCTGCGATCAAGTTCGGAACCGGTGGCGCGTCCCTTTCCGTCCTGGTCACAGCCACTATCGCCACGGTGGAGACGGCATATGGTCAAGGGCCTTTCGCTGGGAACACTCCGTTCGCGAACGCCGTTCTTTTGGATGTGTTCTTTTCGGTGCTTGCGTTGACAGGCCTGACCCTGTCGGCCGTGATCGCCGAAAGAGACGAAGCTGCGCGGAGGCTGACGGAAGAGAAGCTACGTGAATATAAAAACGCAGTGGAAGGCTCGGACGAGATGATTGCGGTCGTTGACCGAAAATACCGCTACGTGATTGCAAATCGTAAGTTTCTGGAATACCGGAATATGACGAAGGACCAGGTCGTGGGGCGCCTCGTCCCTGAGGTGTTGAACCAGGGAGTTTTTGATGCCGAGGTGAAAGAGAAATTGGATCGAAGCTTTGCGGGTGAAGTCGTCCGATACGAGATGAAATACACGTATCCTGGGCTTGGCGAAAGAGACGTATTCATCTCCTACTTTCCTATTGAAGGTGCCGTCGGTGTCGATCGCGTCGCTTGTATTCTGCAAGATGTCACGGAGCGCCGCCGTGCTGAGGAGGCAATACGAGAAAGCGAGAAACGCTTCCGTTTGGTAGCCAACACTACACCGGTGATGATCTGGATGTCCGGACCGGACAAACAGAGTACTTATTTCAATCAGTTTTGGCTGGACTTCACGGGGCTCTCGGAAGCCGATCTTAAGAGTGGCTTGGCAGAAGTTGTCCATCCTGACGACTACCGAAAAGGCATGGAGACTTACCTTGAGGCGTTCGATCAGCGGCAGCCCTTTAGGAAGGAGTGCCGCTTGCGACGGTACGATGGGCAGTATCGCTGGGTGCTCGACATCGGCGTGCCGAGATTTCATGAAGATGGTTCCTTCGCTGGTTACATTGGCTCTTGCGTGGACGTGAACGATGGCAAGCAGGCCGAGCAAGCACTATCGAACTTGAATCGCAGGTTGATCGAAGCCCACGAAGAAGAGCGCAGAAGGATTGGCCGCGAGCTTCACGACGACATTACTCAACGCCTTGCGCTGGTGACCATGGAACTGGAACAACTAAAGCAAAACCCTCCCCGAGCGGGGGAAAGCCGTGACCGCATTAATGACGTATGGAAACTGGTATCCCAGTTGGCAAGCGACACTCAGTCGATGGCGCACCGCTTACACTCCTCGAAGTTGGAATACCTTGGAATCGCCGCAGCAGCAGAGGCGTTCTGCAAAGAGTTGGCAAAGAAGCAAGGGGTGGAAATCGCCTTTCAGCAAACTGGCGTACCGGCACAGTTGCCAAAGGAAGTTTCTCTTTGTCTGTTCCGAGTGTTGCAAGAGGCATTAAGCAATGCCCTGAAACACAGCGGGGCGCGGCGCTTCAAGGTAGAACTTATTGGGACAGTCAGGGAAGTCGAGCTAATCGTCAGTGATGCTGGACAGGGGTTCAATCCAGAAGACGCGATCAAGGGCCACGGCTTGGGCCTGGTCAGCATGCGCGAGAGGCTGCATCTAGTGGACGGGGAGATTTCGATCCACTCGCATCCAAGCTGCGGCACGACCGTACATGCCCGCGTGCCGCTCCGCTCCGAACAATCCTTCGCGGCCAGCGCAGATTGAAGAGATAAAAAGGGATGGGGTCGAGGTCGCGTGACATAGGCGACTCGTTCCGGTTGCCACCGACCCGCAGAGCCAACAGCGCAAAGTCTATGATTTGTTGAGGTCGTCGCCCATCAACGCAGCTTCGGATGAGAGGTGATCATCCTCATCACAGAAATGACAGGAAGTTCCGGGAGTTTGCGGGATTGGGGTCTCCGTGGAAGACGCTTGGCTCAATCTTCCGCTGTCTGGGACCTGCAAGTTTCCGAGCGGGAAGATGCTTTTTCTGTTCCCTGCACGCCCTGCGAAGGAGCTGGAACTCGTTTTGCCTTGTAGGTGGCTGCTTTGTGCCGGCGCATGGCCGTGATGCACATGCGTCCGAGATCGTATCCACCGTAGATGATGTTGCCTCGCCACACGTCGCTGCGGAAGCCGAGAACCTGCATGCGGATATAGCGAGTGAACTTGTTACCGGGTTGTGGGCGCATGGGAGTCGCCTGAGGCGCCGGATCGAGGATAGGGCCGCTGCAATCTTTGAGGCTCACAACTGCAACCTTTCCGCCGGTTCGCAGCTCGTCGCCCGTGGCATTCAGAGAAAGCTGCGGCACGAACGCGCGAGGGGATTCGTGGACTGTCTCGACGCAGCCCGCAAGTGTCAAATCACGGACAACCTTGTCGCGCTCCGCATCCAGATCGGAATCCACGCGGTGCAGAAACCTCCGCTGCGACAACGACAGGACCGCCCCGGTCTCCCGCGAGGAAGCGCTCGCCCAGATGGGCCGCCCTTGCCAAGTTTCCCGCTCGGCCCAGATGCGCAGATGATCGCGTTTGCCGTAACTATTGAGGCTCTTTTCCCATGTCGAGTCAGAGGGTTGTCCCTGGAACAGCTGCTTGGAGATGGGTGCACGCGAGTAGCCATTGAGCGCCAGATACGCATGAAACATGCGAAGCACCGATCCTTTAGTAGCAGGGTCGCTACTCATCCAGCCCGCGGCTTGGAACGCACGTTCGACTTGTTCGCGTGAGCCAATGAACACAAGATTCACGATGTCCGCATCTTGTCCTTTGGTGGTTGTTGTGCGCTCCGGCCATGAAGCTAGCATCTCATCGAGGACGAACGCGTCGGAGCCCGTGAAATCCGGATGCGGAGACCCTGAAGGTGTCAGATCTGCGACCGGTAAGGGCGCCGACAATTGCAATTCCATGTCGGTTCCTGCGGGAAAATAGATCTCTGGCTCTGGGGATATAGGGAACGCCAAACGGTAAGCGACCAAAACCCAGTCTGAATAGGGGTTCCAGGTTGGGAGATGTTTTAGGCGGCTGGTGATTCGACCCTGTGGGGTGTTGGTGGAGTGAATCCCGAGGATGATCCCGTTTTTCACCGATTCGCGAGCGTTCGCCACTTCACTCACACGGGCGCTAAAGTCCACGGCCGTTTGGGAGCGGGATATCAGCCGGCCAAACTGAAGGTCGAGGCGCGCGGTTTCGTGACGGAAGCCTAGACCTACGCTTCGCACGGATTTCACGACGCCCTCAACCACAGTGCCTGGCGGAAAGATGGGGACGCCGTCACATCGCGGTGATTCGGCCAGAATCGCGCGCACGCGTGATCCCGGTACGGATTGGAACGACGAGACCGGATCGGTGAGCCGAATCCAAAAGGTCCCACCTGCCGGGATCTGATCGCAGGCAGCCGCGAGCCTCGATGCGCAGAAGAAAAAGACCAAGGCGCGGGAAATTCGCGATGCGATTGTCCACCCGCACCGGAGTTTCTTCATCAACAGGTTCGTCCCCATGTATTAAATACGGCCTATCCGGCCGCCTTCTGGCTGGCGGAGCTGTAGGTACCCGGTTGTCCACCGGTAGGCCCATACTTTGCTCCGTAAGAAGATTCCTTGTTCCATTGTGCGGAATTCCTAAGCAACGCTCCGGTATTTTTGCAGTGACGTGGGCCAATTGGCTACTAGCGAGCGATACCGCTCTTGGGTCAGCACAAAACGAAACCGGCATGTCGGAAGATCTTGCATCTTCGCCCAGCTTGGTACGGCGCCCACTGGAGGCTCAGCACAATTGCTCGCCTATTTCGGCTCGCCTTGCACGTTTCCGCTATTCGTTTCGTAAGGCGTCCATCGGGTCGAGCCGGGATGCGTGCGAAGCCGGAAAATAGCTGGCCGCCAGAGCCACGGCAGCGAGGCTAGTGATCGCGAGAATAAACGTAAAGCCATCGTGGGGCTTCAACCCAAACAGCATGGACGCGGCCGCACCGCTCACGGCTAGCGCGAGAACCACTCCGATTCCGAGTCCTATGCAAAGCAGCAGCGCCGCTTCGCGCAGAACAAGAGCCATAATCGAGCCTCGGTTAGCGCCAAGAGACATGCGAATGCCGATCTCATTGCGGCGCTGCGCCACCATGTAGGAAATCACGCCGTAAAGGCCAATCACCGCCAGGAGAACGGCAAGCAAGCCAAAGAAGCCCGAGAGCCGCGCCATCAAGCGATCCCGCAGCAATCCATCGTCAATCATTTTGCGCAAGTTGTAGAAGGTGATGTCGGCGTCCGGGTCGGCTTGGTTTGCGGTGTCCTTCACCGCAGCCAGCATGCCGGCCAGCGGCGCGTGAGAGCGAATCAGAATCTGTGCGTCGCTGCCGACGTCGTCGTTCTGCGCTCTTGCTACATACACGACTGGTGCCAACTCCTCGCGCAACTCGACGTATTTGGTGTCCTTGACTACTCCGATGATCTGGTAAGGCGCGGAAGTCTTATTCATGCGGCGAACTCGAAATCTCACCTCCAGCGGATTCTTTCCCTGGCAATATTTGCGAACGAAGGTTTCGTTGACTACGGCTACATTCGGTGCGCCCAGGCGGTCGTGGTCATCGAAATCGCGGCCCACGAGGAACCGCGTTTGCATTGTGTCGAAGAATCCGGAGCTCACGTAATTGAATGCCGCCGATGGGGCCTCGCCTTGTGGTTCGCCCGTGTCGCCAAGCAGGATGTCGTGCGCGATGCCATTGCCGCTGAGCGGCACGATCGCCGCGACCGCTGCGGCATCCACGCCTCGAATAGCTCGCACACGGCGCAACAACTCTTCGGAAAACGCCAACCGCGCATCCCTGGAAAGATGCCGGGCTGTAAAGTCGATGTCTGAGACGAGGATGCCGTCCCGCCGGAAACCGGGGTCGAGTGTAGCCAGGTTGTTCAAGCTCCGAGCAAACAGCAACGCTCCTACCAGCAGCGTCAACGAGAGCGCCACCTGCGCCACCACAAGAATCCGGCGCAAACTGAAGCGTGAGCGGCCCTCGGTCATCCCTCTTCCGCTTTCACGGAGCACAAGCCCGGGAGACACGCCTGTCGCGCGCAAAGCCGGGGCCAAACCAAAAAGGATACAGGTCAAAATAGCAAGAGCAGTAGTGAAACCCAACACCCTCCAGTCGGTTCCCAGGTCCACAAACAGGGGATCGCGCTCGGTGCTCAGCGAAGTAACAAGCACTTGGCTCAAGTTATGAGCGAGCAATGCTCCAAGAGCGGCGCCGAGCGATGAAAGCAGCAGACTTTCGGCCAGAAGTTGCCGAATCAGTCTTCCCCGGCTTGCTCCCACGGCCATGCGCATGCCCATTTCTTTTTCTCGGACACTCGCGCGCGCCAGGAGCAAGTTCGCCAAGTTCGCCGACGCAATCAGTAGCACCAAACCGGCGAGGGCCAGTAACAGCCAAAGTGGCTGTTCATAGCTCTCTCGCAGATCAGAGACTCCCAAGTCCGCGGGTTTCGCAGTTAGCCTGATGGCCAGATAGTGTTTCGCGTTCTCGGGATTGTACTCCGGCGGTAAGGTCGCCTCGAATAAACTGGGCGAGATAGCACCCAATTGCGCGGCTGCGCGTTCTACGGTCCAGTCGGGCTTGAGTCGGCCCAGCACCGACAGCCACCACCCTACGTGGTTCTTCAGTTGGCTGTCTTCTCCATTGACCAGTGGTTCGGCGCACAGGGGCACCGCCACGTCAAAATATCGGCCCACCTCGACACCATGAAAATCAGGCTCGGTGACACCGATAATCGGGACGGGATGCCGGCTGATCGTGAGCTTTTCCCGTATTACATCTATCCGCCCGCCGTATTCCTGCTGCCAGTAAGAGTAGCTCAGAACTGCTCCGGCAGCGGCGCACGCCGGCTGATCGTCCGCGGTGTTGAGCAAGCGGCCCAAGGCCGGCTTAACGCCCAACGTCTCGAAGAACTCACCGCTGACCCACAGCCCCTGGGCGTTGTGAACTTCTCCCGCGGGCGAAACGTTGAATTGGTTTGGCGACCACGCAAACACACGGGAAAAACCCTGCTGCTTGTCGCGAATTTGCTCCCACAGAGCGTAAGTGAAATCGGGATAGCGCGTGCTGAAGTAGCCGCTCCTCGAACCGCGCCGGTCTAGCTTAATCCGCGCCATTTCCTGAGGATTCTTGACCGGCAGTGTGCGCAGCCGAACAGCATCAAGCAATTGGAAAATCGCTGTATTCGCGCCGATTCCCAGCGCCAGCGAGAGAATGGCCGCGCAGGCAAAGACGGGATTGAAGCGCAATAGCCGCGCGCCAAATCGCAAGTCGGCCCACAGCGTTTCAAGCCGCGTTTCCCAGCTCGTGGCACGCACATTTTCTTTAACTGCTTCCATCCCGCCCATTTCCAGCCGGGCCGCGCGGCGCGCTTCTTCGCGGCTCATCCCTGAGCTCATTTTTTCCATGGCGGCCTGATCGAGGTAGTCGCGCAGCTCGTCGTCGAGCTCCTGCTCGGCCTGCCGCCTAAAGAGCAAGCCGCGAAATCCCGCCGAGAGACTCTTCCAGATTCCCGTGGTGCTCTCCTACTAAGCCATCTGCAGGATTCTTGCGATGGCTGTGGCTTGGCGTTCCCAGTCGCGCGTCTCGCTCCGCAGTTTTTTCCGGCCCGCTTTTGTCAGCGAATAGTATTTCGCCCGCCGGTTGTTTTCCGAGTTTTTCCACTCGAACGCGAGCAGGCCCGCGCGCTCCAGCCGTCGGAACGCGGGAAACAGCGAACCGGGGTTGACCTCGAAAACCCCGCGGCTCATCTGCTGGATTCTCTGCGCGATCCCCCAGCCATGCACGGGCTGGAGATCCAGAGTTTTCAAGATCAGCATGTCCAAGGTGCCTTGCACCAGGGTGGCGGAATCGTTAGTCGTGGGCGTCTCCTCTAGAGATTCGAGAGAAGTATAGCGTGCTCCTCTCGATTGTCAAGAGAAGGACTTTGTGAGCGATCCACACACACCTCATAAAAAAGTTCCACGTAGACCGTTCTGCAGAACAGTTAAATGTTTGAGACGTCTCAGGGGCGTTGCGATTTTGCAATTGGATCGAGCGCCTGCCTCCACGGCACGGGACCTTGATGCATAGCGAAGATAGTGTCGACTGCTAAATTTGCCCGTCTTACCGCTTGGGCGACCTCGCGCAATAATTCGGGGTCGTACAAAGACCCGTCGTCATTGAGTACCAGAGTGTCGCTCCCATAGAGCAAACGCGAATCCGGGAAGTAAACTAGATACTGCCGCTCGGTCGAGGCCCCGCGCAGAGGATAAAGTTCCAGGCGATTTTCGCCACTACCCACTTCGACTTTGTCTGAAACGATCTTCCACTGTGGCTCCCTCGGGTTCTTCGCCAAGGCATCAGGTTCCAGTGTATGTGGCGCCTTCACCACTCTCTCGAGCAGGGGCAGGTTCAGATCGAGAATGTAAACGGGGAATCCCTCCGCCACCGCGAACCGCACGCCGCCTGTATGTGGCCAGGAATCCGATGTGGATAGGACCGCCTTTATCGGTGCGCCTGGATAGCGTTTTCGCGCCTCTTCGATGACTCCCTGGGTGTATATCCCCGATATCGGAGCCTCCAGGATGACGAGTCCGTCCGGTTGCTTGATCACGGTTGCATTCCAAGACCCGAGGAACAGGTCGACACCTTTGGCCAGCACGGCGGCCTGATCCGGGCGAAACGGCCGATTCCAGCCGGGCGAGGTTACACTCTTTTTAGCTATGTTCGAGTCCATCACGAACGACTTGTCGTCAATGGAGACGTTGAACTCGACATCTAATGCTTGTGTAGAACGCCAGAGGAGGCCGTTCCGCTCTTCCACACAATTCGTAGGATAGACGAGTCCATGAAATAGTTGCCAGTTGTCGAAATAGGTCTTCTGATGCACATCGCCCCAGAAATACCAGAAGTCATAAAACTGTTGTGTGGTCTCAACAGCGTCAGGCAGATGATTGAAAGCGTTGAGCAGGACGCGGACGGGAACCTTCTGCCAGGCAAAGGCCACAACCGCGTGCGAGGTTGCACGTAACATCTCCGGCGCTTCGAACCGTAAGTCAGCCGCATGGTAGGCGGTCAAAAGAAGTCTCTCCGGCCCGAGAGTCAACATTTGACGCGCGGAGTGCAGGTCGCCGAGTGAGCAAGGCGAATCGCCTTGTTTCGCGCGTCGCACACAACCGTCAGGCCCGGCCACCCATACTGACACGTTCTCTGACTGGCCCGGGTCAGATTCAGGCCAGGTTAGTGTTGCCTCCCTTAGGACCCGTTGGCTGGCCAAATCCAGCGTAGTCTTCCCGCGCTCGTACGATGTAATGAACGGGGCCTGGCGGTACGATTGTTCGGCGAGCGCGGTGTGTCCAATGGTCGTTACGCGGACGGTCTTGATTTGCTCTAGTCGGTCGCGGCCACCCATGGCATCGAGAGCAAGCTCTACACACTGTTGCGGATTCTTGCCGGCGCAGCCAGGCGCGCTTATAGGGCTCTCATGCGCGCCGGCGTTCGCCCACGTCACGGCTGCAGCTGAGAGACACAGTAGAAGTCTGCGCATGTGGTTTCCTCCCATGGCGACACTGGATCTCAGCAACAGCACAGGCTGGGTCCACTAACGACGGATATCCAGAACAGTATCATGACCATCGAAGATCGATAAGGAGAGCTGCGTCACCCGCGATTGTTGCGGGTAACATCAACAATTTCTCGATGGCGCACAAACCTCAACGAAGCTAAGCGAGTCGGCTACGGATTCACACTTCCATCTTTTGCGAGGTAGACCAACGGATCGTGCATATCTAGGACGAATACCGCGTTTTTCATCAGCTTTGCCCGTGAGAAGTACCCGGTGTGAAACAGGCACCGAGGAACGAGCCACCGCAAATTGGCCTCGCGCCCGAACGCAGTACAAGGTCGGTAATGTCGGCTCTCACCGCGGCTATGGGATGCAAAGGCCAGTTAAAGGTCGAGCGGACCGCGTGTCGCCACTGAAAAAGGCGGCGCACGGCCAAGCGGTCGAGGCCATCGAAGAAACTCGGACGTGAGAGGAGACAAAGGAGGTAGGATTCTTGGCGCTAAACTTGCTGTCCGGTGAGGTGGCGGGATGCAATTACGGGATCTGTTGCTTGCTGAGCGAACACTTCGGAGCAGCCCTATCTTCACTTTCACGGCTGCGCTGACGATTGCATTGGGTGTCGGCGCAAGCACGGCCATCTTCAGCGTCACGAATGCGGTGCTGTTGCGGCCGCTTCCTTACAGAGACCCCGATCAGCTCGTCATCATGCCCACCGACATGCGCAATCGCGGCGTGAAGGACTTTCCGTTTTCGAACGCCAATTTCATTGATTTGCGCGATGGCACGAAGAACGAGTTCCAAGGCGTCGCGGGCGTGTTCACATTTCCGTTCACCTTGGCCGGCGACGACGGATTGCCGGAACAGGTGCACGTGGGCACCGTGACGACGAACTACTTTCAGTTGGTCGGGGCGAGGATCTCGTTCGGCCGCGACTTCACGGATGATGACGGACAGCCCCAGCCGCCTCCGCCCGCGCCGGGAACGCAATCGACGACGCCCCCGCCTCCGCGGCTGCCAGCGATGGCGATCATCAGTTACGAATACTTCCAACGGCGGTTCGGCGGGAATCCCGATGCGCTTGGGCAAACCCTAAACAAGGGGAAACCGTTCAGTCCGCGAATCGTCGGAGTGCTCGCGCCGCACTTTCAGATTTACTTCCCTGCGTCCGCGGATTTGGAAGCCGCGCCCGAAATCTGGGTGGCCAATCGCCTGGGATACAACGCGGCGCAGCGCCTGTCGGTGTCGATGCGCGTGATCGGGAGACTGCAACCGGGCATGACTATCGAACGCGCGCAAGCCGCCGTCGATCAAGTGGCAGCCGCGGCGCGGAAAGACTTTTCGATCCTGAACACGGCGGGCTACGCCATCCGTGTGGAGCCCATGCGACAGCATCTCGTGTCGGAAGTCCGGCCGGCGATCCTCGCGCTGATGGGCGCGGTGATTTTTCTTTTGCTGATTGCGTGTGCGAACGTGGCGAATCTGCTGCTGGTGCGGGGATCCTTGCGGCAGCGGGAACTTGCGATTCGCTCGGCCATCGGCGCCAGCTCGTGGGATCTCGCGCGGCAGGTTCTTTCGGAGGCGCTGTTGCTGGCGGCGATTGGCGCGTTGGGTGGACTGGGAATTGCGTGGGCCGGAATCAAAGAACTGCTGGCCATCGCTCCGGCGCATTTGCCACGTCTCGAGACGATTCGCATTGATTCCACCGTGCTGATCTTCACGATTGTCTCGAGTCTCGCGGCCGCGGCTATTTTCGGGCTTGCGCCGGCGTGGCGCGCGGCCCGGCCAGATGTGATGATCGTTTTGCGCGGGACGAGCCGCAGCGAAGGGCTGGCGACCGGCGGGCTCTCGCGGAAGATCGTGGTGGGGCTCGAGGTCGCTCTCGCCTATGTGCTGCTCATCGGGTCGGGACTGATGGTCCGGAGCTTTCTCGAATTGCAGCGCATCGATCCCGGATTCAATCCGCATAACCTGCTGACGTTTCAGGTGCAGTCGGATCGGATTTACAAGACGCCGGAAGAACGAGCCGTGGCGACGCGACAACTCGAAGAACGCTTGCGCGCCATCCCGGGCGTGCAAAGCGTGACGGCGTCGAATCCATTTCCGCTTACGGGCGGTTACAGCCCAATTCGCTGGGGCACCGAAGAAGCTCTCGCGGACGCGAGCAAATTCCAGGCAACCGATCCTCTGATCGTGCTTCCGGGGTTCTTCGAGACCATGCGCACACCGCTGCTCGATGGGCGGACGTTCACCGCGGAGGACAATCAACCGGGCCGCACGTATGCCATCGTGGATAAGATGCTGGCGGATCGTGCCTATCCGGGTCAGCCGGCGGTTGGGAAGCGGATTTTGATCCGCATTCAGACGCCGGAACCCGTGTGGGTCGAGATCTTGGGCGTCGTGGCCCATCAGCGTGGCGTGTCGCTGAGCGAGCCGGGACGCGGGCAGGTTTTCCTTCCCGATGCGTACATCGGCTCGGGTGCGGCGGACCACTGGGCGCTGCGAACCGGCACCAGTCCGGCGAGTTACGCAAACGATGTTCGCGCGGCGCTCAAGGCGTTCGACCCGCACCTGTTGGTTCTCGACCTGCAGCCCATGGATGCGGTGATGGAAAAGGCGCAAGCAGGAACGCGATTTTCGTTATTGCTCATTGGGGCGTTTGCAGTCATCGCGGCGATGCTTGCAGGCGTAGGGCTCTACGGGGTGCTGGCGACCGTGGTGCGTCAGCGCACCGCCGAGATCGGCGTCCGCATGGCGCTGGGGGCGCAACCGCAGAACATTTTCCAACTCATTGTCGGGCAGGGATTGCGGTTGACGGCGATTGGCGTGGTCGGGGGATTGTTCGGAGCGTTCGCGGTGACGCGAGAGATGAGTTCGATGCTCGTCGGCATCAAGGCCACCGACCCCGTTACGTTTGTCACCATGGCAGTGGCGTTCTTTGTGATCGCCGCGATGTCATGCTGGGTGCCGGCGAGAAGGGCGGCGAATCTCGACCCGACGGCCGCCTTGCTGGAACAACGGCAATCCTGATCGCAATGCGCAAACCGAGTGGAGCGAAAGCACGGGTGACAAATGGGAGGAGGAGGGGAAACAGCTTCCGAAGCCATACCTTCCTTTGTCCGATCCAACTTCGACGGCTATCCCGTTCTACCGGGACCCGTTCCAACTCGAATGGGCGTTTGTTTGTGGCGGTCTATGCGGGATGGGATTCACGAGGAACAAGGTGGTTGTGCTGGATAGCGAAGGAGACGTCATTGCGATGTATCGAGATGGAATTCTGTGTTCTCGGTGAGCTCAATATCGTCGGGTCCGCAGAATGCTCAAACGTGACGCGCCGTGGCCGGTTATTCGTACCTTAGCGCGACCGTGGGATCCACATTCGTCGCCCGCTGCGCTGGCAAGAAGCACGCTGCCAACGCGACCAGTACCAGCACCGCCCCAACCACGACGATGGTTACCGGATCGTCCGCCTTCACGTCATATAACATCGATTTCAGATAGCGGGTTACGCCCATCGCCACTCCGATGCCAGCTACGGCCCCCACCAGCGCCAGCGACAATCCTTGCGTCACCACCAGCCGCAACACATCCCCCCTTTGCGCGCCCAGGGCCGTGCGAATGCCGATTTCGCGTGTTCGCCGCGCCACTTCATACGCCAGCAGGCCGTACAGCCCGATGCACGCCAGGGTAAGCGCAAGCACACCAAAGAAGCCCGAAAGCCGTGCAACGAGCCGTTCCTGAAATAGCAGCCGGTCGATCTGCTGCGATTCCGTAATGACGTCGCGCAGCGGCAGATTCGGATCCATTTGGGCCACGGTGCGCCGGATTACCGGAACCAGAGCTTGCGGATCGCCCGCTGTACGCACCTCGAACGACGCACCCATGCCGCTCTGCGGTACATACATCATGGGCTTGATTTCCCGCCGCAAGTCGCCGTATTTCGTGTCGCGAACTACGCCGATGATTTCGTAGCCTGGACTTGCGGGCCCGTCTTCACCTCCCGCGGATTCACCGAAGCGCTTTCCCAAGGGGTTGTCTTTTCCAAGATACTTCGCGACAAAAGCCTGGTCCACGATCACCGGCGGGGCTACTGCAGTTGGCTTGCTGGCGGCAATTTCGTAGTCGGAAGAATTGAAACCGCGTCCAGCTACGAACGGAATGTGCATGGTGCTGAAGAAATTCGGGCCAATCTGCAGCACATCCGACTCCGACGCGCGATCTTGCGGCGTTCCCGGCCAGTGGAACATGGTGACCATCATTGCCCCGCTCAGTAAGGGAACCATCGAATAGCTTGCCGACTTCACTCCTGGCGTTTGTGCGAGCCGACCTTGCAAATCGCGGTAAAAGCCATCGATCTGGGTGTCTTTGTATCCTGCAAGCATTGGGTTGATACCGAAAAGAACCAGATTGTGCGAATCGAAGCCCACGTCGATGCTTCGCAGATTTTGCAGCGTTCGTACCATCAACCCGGCACCCACCAGCACGACGATCGCGAGCGCTACCTGCGCTACAACCAGCGCGTTGCCAATGCTGAATCTCTTCGCTCCTCCGCGACCCAGACGTGTGGCGGCGCTGAAGCCTTCCTTCAGCGCAGGCGTTACATCCACGCGCGTGCTGCGGAAAGCAGGCGCCAGGCCAAACAGGACTCCAGTGAAAAGAGAAACCGCGACGGTGAATCCAAGCACGCGCAGGTCGAGGCCCATCGCGAACGTAAGCGGCCTTGGCTGATTGCTCGACACAAAGGAGAGGATGGCTTGGGCGCCCCACGAGGCAAAAACGATTCCCAAAATACCACCTGTCGCCGCGAGCATCACGCTCTCGGTCAGAAGCTGTCGCACGATTCGTGTCCGCCCGGCGCCGAGCGCCAGCCGCAGAGCCATTTCGTTCTGTCTCGCCGCTGACCTCGCCAGCATCAACCCCGCCACGTTCGAGCACGCAATCAACAGAATTATGGCCACCGCGCACATCAAAACGTACAACGGGTCGGCGAAGCGGCTGCGCAAACCGGTCAATCCCGTTTGCGCGTTGACCAACGCGATGGTCGGTTCGTCGTCCGGCTTCGAGAGTGTCCTCGCTTCACTTGCTGCTTCTCGAGGCGCTTGTCCTTGTGCCCCGGGTCTTGGGCCACCCGACGGAGGAGCCATCGCGCCTTGCACAACCACTGTGGCGTTTGGCCTTCTGCCTTCTGGGGCTTCGACAGGCCGCGGACCGCCAGTTGACGACGCCGCTCCTCGGGGCCCCAGACTCGGGTTCGCCGGTCCGGGACCGCCTATCATCATTTGACTCCTCGCCGGCCCGCCTGCGCCTCTTGGCCCGAGAGGCCCAAACATCCCGGCGCCCTCGTCAAACAGCGGGACAGATCCATGCAGCATCTCGTTGCGGAACACCCCGCTGATGGCCGCTTGAACTTGCGGCAGTGGCGTTTCCGCCTTCAACCGACCGACAACCGTCAGCCACCAATAGGTCACGTTGTCCTGGCGGTTGGCCCACATCATGGGAGTAATGATGTGCCGTCCGACGCTGAGCGGCAGCCAAACGTCACAATCGCTCCCCGGAGCAATCCCCGTGAATCGTTGCTCCGCCACGCCGGAGATCGTAAAGGCCACGCCGTTCAGATCAATCGTTCTGCCAACCACATCGCGCGTGCCGCCAAACGAGCTCTGCCAGAATCCGTAGTTCAGCACCGCCACCGGCGCCGCCGTCGGCGCATCGTCGCTCATTGCAAGGACGCGGCCTGCCGCCGCCTTGATTCCCATTGTTTGAAAAAAATCTCCCGAAACAAATTGGCCATTGATCATGGTCGCGGGGCCATTCCCAGTCAGAGAGAGGAAACCCGTGTTGGCAAAAGCGGCCACCCCCGCAAACTGGCTCGCATTCCGGATTCCGCGAAACATCGGTTCAGAGAAAGAACACCCCGAGGGGTTCGTTGCGCTCAAGCCGAGTTCGCTCGGGCAATCGCCCGAGGAGAAGTACCCGTGAATGCGCGGTGCTTTTCGCGCATTCCATCTCAACAGGACCAGCTCCGACGGCTTCTCTACGGGAAGCGAGCGCAGCATCACCGCGTCGATCAGGCTGAAAATGGCCGTGTTCGCGCCAATCCCCAGCGCCAGCGTAAGCACCGCAACGGCTGTAAACGCGGGCGACTTGCGCAACATCCGCAGGCCATAACGAATGTCTTGCCACAGCTCCTCCAGCCACGTGAGGCGCCACACTTCTCGGGTCTCTTCCTTCACCCGCATCACGTTTCCGAATTTCCGCACGGCCGCATATCGCGCTTCCTCTGGTCTCATGCCGCGCTCGATGTTGTCTTGCGTCTCCCTCTCAATGTGCTCGCGAATATCTGCATCGAGCTCTTCCAGCATTCGCCTGCCTCGCCTCATGACGCGCCCTCCCTACTCCGCCGGCCGGAGAATCCGCGCTATCGCTCCCGCCAGTTTGTCCCACTTGCTGGTTTCCACTTTCAGTTGTTCTCGGCCTTTCCGTGTCAGCCGGTAAAACTTGGCCCGCCGGTTGTTCTCCGAAGTGCCCTCTTCCACAGAAATCCATCTCCGCTTGATGAGCCGATGCAGCGCCGGGTACAGCGATCCCTGCTCGACCTGCAGAACTTCGTCGGAGTTGCATTCGATTGTTTTGGCGATGGCGTGGCCGTGCGCCGGGCCGCGGCGCAGCGTGCGGAGAATCAGCAGGTCCAGCGTGCCTTGCAACAGCTCGATGCGTTCGCGTTCTTCTTTAGTAGACATTCTAGGTGAGAATAGGCTCCTTCTAGTAGAATGTCAAGGGGAGCGCACCGCACATGCCCCTAAAAAAGTCCCACATCGCGTTGCTACGGTTTGGAGTGACCACTAAACTCCGGGCAATTCCCGGTACTCGAACTTTGCAGAGTGACCGACGATTTTGTTGCCAAGCAACTGGACACGATGATGACTGAGCCCGCGAGGACTCCCCAAAGAACGCGACGAAAGTCAAAGAATTTCTGCATTCACCCGTTTCCTCACCCGATTTCACAAAACCTCGAAGTATCCGTAGTGAACACGTAAAGGAAGGGCTTTATCTGCACCAAGTCACTCGGTAGCTAAACCCTACTCCTCAGCGCGCCTCGGCTGGGCGGGGCCACGATCTCATTCGCGAGCAGGTCGTGGCTCCCAGATCCGGCATCAGCAAGGATCGGGGCCGCCCGCCGACCTTTCCATTCCGCAGGCTCCAGGCGAATTTACTGCGGCAGACCAATACGGCCGAGCAGACTCTGAAAGCGGGCGTCGGAGCGCAGAAAATCGAAGCGAGGCTCAACGCTGATTTCGAGAATACGAAAATCATGTCTGGCAGCGGCTTTCTCCAGCCAGATAAGGGAATGCTCATGATCCCCTAGCGCGGCGTGGTCTATGGCAACGTCATACGCGGAGAAACCCGGACTATTCGGCTCTTCATCCAGTTCGGCCTTCCTTAGCCAAAATTCTCGGAGCCCAGAAGTGTGACCAGCGTTTCGGAGAGCGCTTATCCGAGATGGACTCGCGCCAAGCAGCTCTTCGACCCTCAGATATTCCGCAAGGGCGGGCACATCCATTCCTTTTTGGGCGTAGCTCTCGCCAAGATAAATGTGAAGGCCGAGCGAAGCGGGATACAGTTCAAGCGACTGCTTCGCGCTCGCGATGGCCTCATCGTACTTGCGTGACAGGTAAAGGCTGACGACGATCACCTCATGGGTCGCCTCAGACACCGGGTCGAGTGCTTGGCCGGCCCTTAACTCGATCCAAGCATCGTTGGGTTTGTGCAAGGCCAAAAGCAAATACCCATATCCCAGGTGAGCAAGCGCGAAATTCGGATCGAGCTCGATGGCGCGGTGGAACTCGCGCTCGGCTTCCGACCAATCCGCCGCGTAATGGTCAGCCACATCTCCCAACGAGAAGTGGGCTTGGGCCGAATTGTCATCAAGTGCTATTGCTTTCGTGGCAGCTGCTTTTGCGCGCGAGTACGCTTCGCTGGGCGATATATCCCGCAACAGGGTCGACGGGACGTAGCAGTTCGCAAGACCAGCATAAGCCGGAGCGTACGTGGGGTCCTTCTCAATTGCGCTCTGGAAGTACTTGATGGCCGTTTGCGTCGAGTTTACAGAAAACTTTTCCCAAAAAAACATTCCCTTAAGGTAATCCTCATAGGCGTCGAGATTGACTTGGCGCGCAGACAATAAACTCAGGCGCTCGTAGGGTTTCAGCACAATCCGAATGTTCCGGGCGACATTCTGAGCAACCTCGGCTTGCAGGGCCATGATATTAACAAGGTCGCGTTCGGCGCTGTCTGCCCACACATGTGTTTGGTCCCTGCACTGAACCAACTGGGCCGTAATGCGGACGCGATTTCCTGCGCGAAAGACACTTCCTTCCAGAACATATTCAACGCCGAGTTCGCGACAGATCTGCCGCAAATCCTTTTGCGTGTTCTCATACCGCATCGCCGAAGTGCTTGCAATTACGCCGAGCCGCTCCGGTTGCATGCCGCCCAGTTCGGTGATCATTTCCTCAGTCATGCCGTTGCTGAAGTACTCCTCTTGCGGATCGGCACTGAGATTCTTGAAGGGCAAAACGGCAAGCTTGATCTTGGCCGGCATGGAGCGCACGCGGAGAAACGGGCTTTTTCGAGCTAGATACGCCCCCGCAGAGAGCATCGCGATGAGCACGGTCGCCGCCGCCACTGCCCAAGGGCGAATTCTCCGGATGTCAAATAAGGAAGAGCGTGCGTCCTGGTCTGTCGAATCAGATTCCAGTTCAGGTCGACGATCGCTGTACCAAGCGTCTAGCTCCGTCCTAAAGGCGTACACCGGGCCCTGCTTGCCGACCTGCAATCGATGGACAGGCAGTCCTGAGGATTTCTCCCAACGCTGAACGGTGCGGACTTCGCGCCTAAGGTAGGCAGCGATTTCCTTCCAGGAGTCTAGGCGGCCGTCGGGAGAAGACTCGGCGGAGCCGGCCAGAGGGGTGCTGGGCTGAATACTCATGCTGATGACCAAGGGGACTAAGTGTCCACAATTGTACCGCAGCCGGAGGAATTGGCCCAGATGCACATCTGGCTTGAAGCTTCCGCGTTCGGCGCGGTCGTCAGTGCCGCGGACTTGGGTACGAAAGGGGCGAAAAGCAGCGACATTCTGGGTGCGTGACGTCAGGAGTCGCACCTTGTCGCTTGTAAGGTTGCAGAGGTCTGATAGGTTCCCAAGCGGGCCCAGGCTTCAAAGACGGGTTAATTAAGAGGAGAGGTCTTCTAGCCGTGATGCTTGGTTTGGCGGCCCTGAGCGGCAAGGGGGGCCAGACGGTCACAGGTAATGGTGCAGACGGTACTATTTTTCCGTTCACAGGTCTCACGACGATCGGCGACTCGCGGGTTTTCAGTTGAACGGAGACCTCGGAATTTAGGGCGCGTGCTTCTGCCCAGCCGCATGACTCGCTTGAACAGGTCCACTTTATTTTCGTTCGGTTCTCTTTTGGTATTGGCCGGCGTTCCCGCCCACAGCAAGCGCTCCGACCGGTTCAACAACAGAAACAGCCGTCGACGACACCGCCGGCTGCTCCTCTACGCGGGCTCCGCGGGCGGTTTCGGTCGCGCATAGGCCCATGCCCGTATTTTTCGTTGGCAATAGGAGAGCACGAGATTGAGGTTGGATACGGGACGGGGCGCGCGAGCAATCCAAAAAGAACATTGCGGACGGAGGAGCGACAAATGGCGACATTCAACTTCGTCGTGCGCTGCATCGCTCTTTGTCGCTTGCTAAACCGTTCCGCAACGAAGAAGCTCGATGCGAAGCCGCGGGAATCATTTCGGAGGTGCGGGTGCATGACCTTCGCGATAGCAGTCCGAGGAGGTCCCGGTGTGGTGCCCGAATGCGCCTATTAAATCAAGGACTTAGCAGGTTATCGACGGAACAGAAAAAGAAGACTCGCAGGCGATTGACGGCGCCACTTCGAAAATGCAATTTCTGCGTGCAAAACCGGGCAAGCGACGCCCTTCAGAGCCACGGGGACAGTGAATATGTAATGTTCATCACCGCGGTCGGACGACCCTCAGATAACACCCGCGGGGATGACGGATTTGCCGGGAGAGAAGTAGAGGGAATCTGTATCGCGACGGCATGCCTTCGGTTCGCGAGTTGCTGTGGGCGATGTATCTTCGCGAGATCCAGCTTCCCGGAGTGCGGCGACATGTGCTGGAGAAGACCAGATTTAAGTCGTTCAAGCTTTTTGCTTACAGCGCCGTTCGCTTTGTTCCGGAAGTCTCTCGCTGATGCGTCGGAAGATTTGAGAAGCGTAGCGCTAGGCCCAGATGCCACCGAGGAGTGAACCCTTAGCACCTGGGTCGGGGAGGCGGGCGTGGATTTCTTCGCGTTTAACAAGGCTTATGTAGAGCGGCTGCGGAACGGCGATCCGGCAACGGAGCACCATTTCATTGTGTATTTTGAGAAGCTGCTGCGGATCAAGCTGCGAGCCCGGGCACTACGATCCGACAAGGTGGAGGACTTAAAGCAGGACACCTTCATCCGGGTGCTTGCGGCGGTGCGCAAGGAAGGTGGGGTGCGCCAGCCGGAGTGCTTCGGCGCGTTCGTTAACTCCATATGTAACAACGTCTTACTGGAGTATTACCGATCGCTGGGGAAGAACCAGCAGATGGACGACACGCACCAAGAGATTCCGGACAAGGTGTTGGACTTGGAAGGAGTGATGGTGTCCAAGCAGTGCTCGGAACAGGTGCGAAAGATCCTGTCGCGGCTGCCGGCGCGGGACCGTGAGCTGCTCCGGGCGGTCTTTTTGGCGGAGAAGGAGAAAGATGCGGTTTGCCGGGAGATCGGGGTGGATCGCAATTACTTGCGGGTATTGCTGCATCGGGCAAAACATAAGTTCAAGGCTGTCTACGAGAAAGAGCAATTGCGGGCTCTGCCCCGGGTGACCGGATTCGGGAATCCACGAAACGATTTCCAGACCGCGCAAGTCTAGTACAGAGGGCATTCGGCTCGTGACCGAAGGCTTTGTCGTCCCTCGGATACGTTTCGCAAGCGTCAGTTTGCACTGCTGCGCGAGCGGTGAGTGTACTTCACATAGCGGTCACGACCTTCGAGTAAGGTGGAGGGCTGGGCGGCTGCCGGCACGAGGCAGTCACAGATTAGTGTCTTGGGTCAACGATTCGTTTCATAAGTCTCGTCGGGATGATCGCGGCATCGGCCTCGTTAGGGCCTCTGGGCACGCCCGACAGGACGTACGGCTGTTCCAAAAGTGTTCAAAAACCCGATCTCGTTCGACTATGCAATGTGGAAGGAAAGAGGGAGGCCGCCGGTTTTGGCCGCCGCGAACCGCTGCGTCGCATGCACGAATGCGTTTTCGCCGTTCTCGCCTTAGAAAGCGAACCCGTCGATCCTGGCCCTTAATCAGGCTGTTGGTCCACCGTCTGTTGAGCGTCGTGCGCTTTCCGATCCCACGGTGAAATTGCATACTGACGGTGCCGCGATTTGTTGGGTGAACCCAGCTGCTGCCGGACCTGGCCTGCTTTACAAGTGACTGTTCCCTGGCAGCGAAAAAGGGAGCCACGATTCCCTGCAATTTCCCATTGACATCCCATAGGTGAAGCACATACTTCTATGGTTTTCCCATAGGAGGGGTATGGGCGACAAAGCAGACGTTTGGCAGGGCACGCTCGCCCTAATGATTTTGAAGACCCTCGAAACGCTCGGGCCGCTCCACGGCTACGGCATTGCTAGGCGCATCGAGCAGACGAGCGGCGACCTTTTGTCTCTGAATTATGGAACGGTGTATCCGGCTTTGCTGAAGTTAGAACAAGAAGGCTCGATCGAATCTGAGTGGGGCGTCTCCGACAACAACCGCAAAGCGAAATATTACAAACTCACACGCATGGGCCGTAAACAGTTGGATCGCGAAACGCGCGATTGGAGGCAGGCACAGGCGATCCTCGCGAAATTCCTGTCCGCAGAACCGTCAACATGAACGAAACCTGGGAATCGTTTCACTCGCGGCACAGGATTGCGAGGAAAAGAAAAAGGAGCAGGTCGCATGAGCTTCATGAAGTCGCTGCGCGGATTGTTTTGGCGCCTTTCTGTTTTTTTCCGTAAGCCACAGCGCGACGCGGAATTTGCGGCGGAGTTGGAGAGCCATCTGCAGCTGCACATCGAGGACAATCTTCGCGCGGGAATGTCTCCCGAAGCGGCCCGCCGCGACGCGCTCCTCAAACTTGGCGGCTTCGAACAAACCAAAGAAAACTGCCGCGACCGCCGAGGCATCCCCGGGCTCGAAGCCTTGCTTCAAGACTTGCGTTTTGGCTTTCGCATGCTGATCAAGAATCCCGGTTCCACCGCCGCCGTTATCATCGCTCTGGCCCTGGGCATTGGCGCAAGCACGGCAATGTTCACCGTGGTGCGGTCCGTCCTTTTGCGGCCGCTGCCATTCAAAGACCCGCATCGGTTGATCCGGTTGTATGAACATAGCACTGACGATAAATTTCCATACAATCAGGTTGCGGGCGGGGTGTTCAAAGCGTGGAAAAACGAAAGCCACGGTTTTTCTGATCTCGCAATTGTTTCCCCAGACGCGGAGTACAACCTGTCTGGACAATCCGGTCAGCTTCCGGAGAAAGTGCGGGCAGCCGAGTGCTCTTGGCGTTTGTTTCCTACTCTTGGTGTAGAACCGGCGCTGGGACGAAGCTTCACTCCCTCGGACGATCAACCCTCAGCCAATGGCACCGTTGTTCTGAGCTGGGCGCTATGGAAGAGGCGTTTCGGCGGCGACTCTTCGATTCTGAACCAGAAGATACGCCTCGATGCAAAGAGCTACGCAGTCATCGGCGTCATGCCGTCCTGGTTTACCTATCCCGAACAGCGAGTGCAATTGTGGACTCCCGTTTACCACGAAGAATCTGCTAAGGACATGGAAGTTCTCAATAGCCATGACTTCATCGCAGTCGGCCGCCTCAGGCCCGGAGTGACCGAAGCCCAGGCAACCGCAGAACTCTCCGTCATTGTCCGGCGTCTACACGATCAACATCTCGATGACCCGTTCGTTAGCAAAGCCGCGAACAGCCTTCCCTTGCTCAATGACGTCGTTGGCGATATTAAGACTTCTCTCTACGTGTTGCTCGCGGCAACGCTTTGCGTGCTCTTGATCGCCTGCCTGAACGTTGCGAGTCTTCTTGTCGCGCGCGGAGCCGCTCGACGAAAAGAGCTTGCGATTCGCTCGGCGCTTGGGGGGAGTAGGTGGCGACTGCTTAGCGAGCACTTGGTCGAGAGCCTGCTCTTGTCCGCTGCCGGCGGCGGGCTCGGCCTTGTTTTGGCGTATGCGGCGCTTCAATGGTTCGTCGCTACGCGGCGGGACATCAGCCGCATCGAGGCGATCCACATGGATGCAATCGTTGCAGCCTTTGTCCTGGGCCTGATTCTGGTCTCCGCATTGGTAGCGGGAATCACCTCCTCAGTGAAGATTAGCGACGATCAAGTGCTTTCGGCACTGCTAGAGTCCTCGCGTTCTCACAGCGCAGGACTGGAGCGCGTCCGCCTTCGCAAAAGTCTGCTTGCTACGGAAGTAGGGTTTACCGTGATGCTTCTGATCGGGGCTGGCTTGCTGCTAAAAAGCTACGGTCAACTGCGTTCCTCGAATCTTGGCTGCGTCACAGATGACGTGCTCACAATGCGCTTCAGCCTCCCCGAAGCGAAGTATGCCGAGCCGTCGCAACGCGTAAGTTTCTTCGAGGGTTTGCTCGAGCGCGCACGCGCTCTCCCGGGCATCCAGTCCGCGGCGCTCGTCCGCGCCGTTCCGGGGCAAGGTTACGCAGGGGACAGCGGTTTCTGGGTTGCCGAACACCCTCCATTGCCACAAGGACAAGAGCAGTACGCCATGGTCCGTTGGGCCGATCCTGGATATTTCGCCGCTCTTGGAATCCCGATTCTGCATGGGCAAACTTTCGACGCACAAGCGCGGCTGAGTGGTCCGCTCGAAGTCATCATCAGCGAATCGTTCGCGCGGGAATACTTCCCCGGTGAGGATCCCATCGGGAAGCATTTGTTGACGATCGGCCGCCGACCCTTCCAAGTTGTCGGCATCGTTGGCGACACGCGCTTCGTGATCGCTCAACCTCCTCGACCCATGATGTACTTCCCCATTTACACGTCCCTTTACGGGAATGTTCCGAACGAGGCGACGCTGGCGATTCGTTCCTCGCGCGACGTGAATTCTTTCGTTTTGCCTGTCCAGAAAATCGTCCAGCAGCTTGACCCGGAATTGGCGGTTTCCGATGTTCTAACCATGGACGAGGTCATCGGCAAATCCACATTGGATGCGAGTTTCGACGCGACGCTTCTTCTTGCATTTGCTGTGCTATCGCTATTGCTTGCTTCCGTCGGACTGTTCGGCGTCTTGTCGTACGTCGTCGCGCAACGCACGCCGGAAATTGGCGTGCGCGTCGCGCTAGGAGCCCAGCGAGGTGAACTGTTACGTCTTACACTGGTGGACGGCCTCAAGCCCGCAGCCGTAGGGCTAATCCTCGGACTCGCCGGAGCCGCGGCGGCAACAAGGCTGATCAGCAGCTTGCTTTATGGCGTGCAGCCTTCGGACCTAACCGTGTTCGCCACCGTCGCGATCCTTCTGCTCCTTGTCGCTAGCATGGCATGTCTACTGCCTGCCTGGCGCGCCTCGCGCGTCGACCCCGTGATCGCCCTGCGCTACGAATGAGAACGCCGGGATAAACCGGCGTGGAGGAGAGGATGAAAGAGCCTTACGGTGAAGGCGTAGCGAGCCACACCGACCCGGAGTCATGCGTGGTCAGTCGTGAGGCTGGGCGCGAAGTGTTGATAGGGGCACAAGCGCAGCCAGGGCAGGCGAGGGTGCAGGGGCGATCGAGCTTTTTCGGACATGGCCCTGAGTCCTCAAGATGGGAGACGTGATAACAGGTCCTGCTGCCGGAAGATGCGACCGCCCTTAATAATGAGAGAAATGCGACGCGTATTCGCAATATCTTGGGTCGGATCGGTGTCGACGATGAGCAAGTCCGCCTGCTTTCCGACGCTGATGGTTCCTGTTTGGCCTAAGATTCCGAGCGATTCGGCGCCATTGCGGGTGGCCATCGTGATGACATCGATGGGCGGAAGGCCGGCTTCCGCAAGGAGTTGCAGTTCGGTATGCAAGCTTGGCCCCGGTACGACCCACGAATTCGGCTCGTCGGAGCCCGCAGTGAGGAGAACTCCGCCGCGATAGTAGCTCATAATCAAAGCCTGCATCTTTGGCCATCCTCGATGTCCCCGGGCGAAGTCCTGGACGCTCCAATCGCGCACGAAATTCAACTCCTGGAACGATGACCGCATCAACGGGGGCGCAACGCTGAGGTCTGGGCTATTCAGGAAGCGCGGACTATCACCGAGGAGCTTGGTGGCGTAAGCGATCAAAGTGGGGTCGATCGGAATTCTTCGTTTGGATATCTCCCTGACCATGGTCTGTATTTCGACGCCATCCGGCTCGACATCATCCAGCCACTCGAGTCTCGCACGCATCGCTCCTTCAGCAGACATCGCTCTGACGTAGGTTTCGCGCCGGTTTGCCGGGAGCTCATCAGTTGACCAAGAAGCTCCGTGGCAAATGGCGTCGATGCCGAGTTCCGCTGCCTTTGTCCAACTCGTCGCTTGCAGGTGGCCGATTACCTTTAGACCTCGGGCGTGTGCGGCGCGGATGGTCGAAGCAACGAGGTCGGGCGGCATGTTTGCGTAAACCTTTATGAAGTCGACGCCCGCAGCTGCTTGAGCTTCGACTTCGCGCTCGACATCACCATCGTTCTCGACAGCGCGGGTCAAACCGTCGGAGCCACTCGAACGATTCAAGATGTTGCCTGCGGTAAAGATAGTGGGACCATCAATCTCATCTGACGCGACTCGCCGGCGCAGGGCCACGGCCTCCTTGGTTGGTCCTCCGGGGTTACGAACGGTCGTGATTCCGAATGCCAGCAGTAAACGTAAGGACGCCACGCTGGTCTCGTCATCGTACACGGCTGAACGAGCACCATCGATGAACCTTAAGTACGTCACGTGAGCGTGCGTATCGATCAAGCCGGGCAACAAGAACTTTCCCCGACCATTAATCGTGGTTGAGGCAGGCAGGGGTGCTTTCGTCGCGGAGGGCCCGATGTAGCGGATCACCCCGTCCGATACCACGACAGTCATATCTGGCCGTGGTTTCGACCCGGTCCCGTCGACTACGCTGATGTGTGTTATCTGTAAGGATGGGTTTCGTGCTTGGTGACGGTCGGTCTTCTCACCCGCATGCTGCGTTCCGGAGATGATTCCGCACGCTAACATGGCCACGACTCGTGATGTGTGGCGGCAGAGACTCGCTTTGCGTACGCTTCGTCGTGTCGCATGGTCAGACATCGGTTCGCTGAAAGAGGCGCTCCTTTGCGTAGTCTGCAGCTGGCACAGAGAACAAATCTTGTATGACTTTAACTTGTCCAAATCTTTCGCCTAGGAAAGACCTTCCGAACCACCCTTCTATCTCGCGATGACTTCCAGGTTTGCGCTATTCGGAAACAGCCCGGAAATATTAAATCAAGTGGCCAGGTTCAGGACCAACGAAAAGCAGGCGTTCCCAAGATCTCCCCGTACACCTTAGTCCTTCCTCCGCTTCGCGTTGAAGGATCAGGAACCCCTCGGCGAGGGTAAGGGGAGATCCGGAAAAATGGCGTGCCACAGCTGCTAAGGAAACCTGCTCGATGGTGCGGGAGTCGCCATCTTGGCCGGCCCTCGATTTAAAGCCGATGGGAATTGCAGCTTTTTCGTCTGCAACCTATTGATTTTGCATGGCCAGGACAATCAGGGAAAGGCAAGAACGACAGCTCAAAGCGTCACCATGACGGCAACACACGGCGCGTAGCGCGCGAAGCGTCCGCGGGCGGGCGGCTAGATGCAAACGAGCTTCCCGGAAAAAGGGGCAACCCAAACACGGGTTTAATGTTGTCCTTCGCCAGAAGCGTGGCGCAAACCTGACGGGGTGGCGCGGGGAACCAACCGCAAGTCGCCAAGAATCCCAGAAGGCAAAGGCTGAAGATTGGTCAGATCCTGAGCGCGGAACCGTTCTCCATAGCGGTCGTTCAGAAGGCGATAGACCGGCAGGGCGCGGCCTGCCATTTCGTTGATCGCGAGATTGCCCACGACGATTCTAAGCCGGTTGTCGCCCGCATGCAGGTATCTGGTTGCATCGACTTGATAGGGTGGGAGCCACACCGTGCCGGCTAGTCTCTCGTTCAAGAAGACCAGAGCCGCTTCGCGTACCGGACTGTCGAGCCAGGCCTGCATGCGCGGAGTGCCGGAGCCTGTTCCATCTGCTCCGAAATCGGCGGGCGCGGAAGGCAATGGAATGACTGTGCCAGGGCCAAAATCGAGATAAAGACTTATGCCAGGCTTGAGCAGACTCGCCGGTACGTTCAACTTTTTCTCATAGGACACAGCCCCTGAGTAGTACTTGGTGTCAGCATCGTCGGTCCAAGAGTGCAACCTTTCCATTTTGACGCTGCGGCCCAAACCAGAAAACGTCACGGACCAGTCCGATGCTAGGTCCAGTGCGGGTAGCGCAACTTTAGGCTTAGCCGTGAAGATTTGTGGCCGCTTTCTACGCGGCGCTCCGTGGTAAAAGACGAGAATGCGCGACTGATACGGCTCGAACGCGAGTCGTACCGTAGAAGCCGCA
>Ga0182039_10000211_pt1 | contig 30580 bp, 9 predicted proteins | sample sta12Can44000111_FD_125975 | JGI IMG/M metagenome (GOLD analysis project Ga0182039, IMG submission 125975) | Lab enrichment of tropical soil microbial communities from Luquillo Experimental Forest, Puerto Rico - statanox.12C.anox.44.000.111 | ecosystem: Environmental > Terrestrial > Soil >...
CAACCCCGCCAGCGCCGCACGCTCCTGCCCATCCAGCAGCGGCAGCGTCGCCACCGCAGCCGACGGATCGACAACGATCCCCTCCAGCACTCGCTCGTAATGCCGCGAGAGCCGCTCAATCGTCGCCGCCGCAAACAGGTCGGTGCTGTATTCCCAAACGGCCGCAAGCCCACCCTCCTGCTCGTTCACGCTCAGCGTCAGGTCGAACTTCGCCGTCCCGGGATCGCGCCACAGCGGCGTCACCGCTAGATCGCCCAGCCGCACCTCTCCCACCGGCGCGTTCTGCAGCGCGAACATCACCTGGAACAGCGGCGTGCTGCTCAGGCTGCGTTCCGGCTGCAGCTCGCTCACCAGAACCTCGAACGGCAGGTCCTGGTGCGCATAGGCGGACAGCGCCTTACGCCGTACATCGGCCAGCAGCGCCGTGAACGGCTGCTCAGGTGACACCTGCGTACGCAGCGCCAACGTATTAACAAATAAGCCGATCAGCGGCTCCGTCAGCCGCTGCGTCCGGTTCGCGATCGGGGTGCCCACCACCAAATCGCTCTCGCCGCTGTAGCGGTGCAGCAACACATCGAACGCTGCCAGGAGCGTCATGTAGAGGGTGGCGCCCTGCGACCGGCTCAGCCGCTTCAGCGCCTCGGTCAACTCCGGCGAAAGCCGCTGCCCCTGCTGCGCCCCGCCATAGGTCTTCACCGCCGGACGAGCAAAATCCGTCGGCAGGCTCAACACCGCCGGCGCCCCGGTCAGCTCCGCACGCCAATATGCCAGCTCCTGCGTCAGCACATCTCCGTGCAGCCAGGTCCGCTGCCACGCCGCATAGTCCGCATACTGCACGTCGAGCGCCGGCAGTTCCGCCTCGCGCCCCGCGCACGCCGCCGCATAGAGCGCCTCCAGCTCGCGCATCAGAACGCCCAGCGACCAGCCGTCGGCAACAATATGGTGGATCGCAAACAGCAGGACCCAGTCCTTCGCATCCAGCCGCAGTAGGCTCAGCCGCAGCAGCCGATCGTGTTCCAGGTCGAACGGCCGGCTCCCGTGCGCGTCGGCATGGCGGCGGATGGCGACCTCTTGCGCGTCCGCCGTCAGGCCGCTCAGGTCTTCGACCGATAACGGATCGTACGGCTCGCCCAGCGCAATCAGCGGCTCGCCGCCCCGGCTGCGGATGTTCACCCGCAGGCTCGCCTGGCGCTCTGTCAGCTGCCGCAATGCCTGGCGCAGCGCCGCCTCAGCCAGCGCCCCGCGCAGCCGCAGCGCTGCCGTCACATTGTAGCTCGCATCCGCCGGCGCCTGCAGTTGCGACAAGAACCACAGGCGCTGCTGTGCAAACGACAGCGGCAGCTCCGGGCCTTGCGCGCACGGCACAAGCGGCGGCAGTGGCGTGCCGCGCTGCGCCGCGTCCACCGCCGCCGCCAAATCCCGCACCACCGGATGCTCGAACAAAACCCGCAGTGGCAGCTCCACCGCCACGCTCTCGCGGATCCGGGCGACCAGTTGCATGGCGAGCAGCGAGTGTCCGCCGAGGTCGAAGAAATTATCTTCGCGGTCGACGCTCCCGCGCCCCAGCACCTCGCACCAGATGCCCGCCAGCAGCTCTTCGGTCGGCGTCGCCGGCGCCTGCGTCGCATCCGGCCCGTCGTCCTCCGGCGCAGGCAGCCGGGCACGGTCAAGCTTGCCGTTGGCGGTGAGCGGAAGCGCCGCGAGGACCGTTACGGATGCAGGCACTAGATAGTCGGGTAGCTTCTGCCGCAGATAGGCTCGCAGCTCTCTCGAGCCGGCCTCGCTCGCCACGTAGGCTACGAGCCGCTGCTCTGCGCCAACGGCGTCTGCATCCGCCGGATGGAGCGCCACCGCAGCCTCGCGCACAGAAGGATGTTGGCGCAGCACCGCCTCGATCTCCCCCGGCTCGATGCGGAACCCGCGCAGCTTGATCTGCTGGTCCACGCGGCCCACCACCTCGAGGCTGCCGTCCGGCAAGAGTCGGCCGAGATCGCCGGTGCGGTAGCGACGCTTGCCCGGACGCTCGGGATCGTCGCTGAAGGCTGCGGAGGGCTGGCGCCAGTAGCCGAGCGCGACATGGGCGCTGCGAACCGCGATCTCGCCGTAAAGCTCTGCGACCGCCCCGTCGGGATCGAGCAGCAGGATGTCGGTGTCGGCGACTGGATAGCCCACCGGAAGGCTGGCGCGCGGTAATGGCGTTGCGTGGTCCACGAAGTGTTGCAGGGTCACGGTCGACTCGGTCGGGCCGAAGCCATTGACCAGCAGGCAACCGGGTGTGAACCGCTCGCGGAACAGGAGCGCGTCCGAGCGGGTCACGCGTTCGCCGCCAAGAACCACCAATCGCACCGCAGGCAACGGATGGCGCATGCTGCGGGCGAGCAGGCGGAACACGGTCGGCGTGACGTGCAGGATCGTAAGGCCCTCGGCGGCGAGCCGGGTGCAGCAACCTTCAGGACCAACCTGGCGGAAATCGACCGGATGCAGGCATGCGCCGTTGAGCAAGGCGCCGAACGTGTCCATTACCCCGGCGTCGAAAGCGTAAGACGCGACCTGCAACAGCCTGTCCTCGGGGGAAATGCGCAGCGCCTCAGCGTACTGTCGCGTGAAGTGCAGGACGTTGCGATGACTTTGAATCACGCCCTTCGGGCGGCCGGTCGAGCCGGAGGTGTAAATCAGATATGCGTTATGATCCGGCGCGACAGACGGCAGGTCCAAAGCAGCCGTCGTGCCCGGGTCGTCCACGTCGAACACCGGAAGGCTGCCGCCCGTGATCTCAATCGCAAGATTCCGTAAGGCGGCCGTGCAGACGATCCCCGAAGCTTGCGCGTCCGCGACAATGCCGGCGAGCCGTTCGTGGGGCTGCAGTGGGTCCAACGGCACGTAGGCACGGCCGGCCTGCAGCACGCCGATAACGCCGACCACCATGCCGGCGTCATGCGGCAGCAGCAGCGCGACGTGCCGGCCCGACGGCGTGGCCAGGATCGCGGCGGCGACCCGACGCGTGGCCTGGTCCAACGCATCATACGTGAGCACCCGCTCTGTCGTGCGCACGGCAATCCGATTGCCATTCCGGCGCACCTGTTCGGCAAAGCGGGCTGCAATCGATTGCTCGACGCCGCCGAACTTTAGCGCCGGCATAGTCGGGCACAGACGCGGCGCCGAGATTGTCCGCGTGCGCCAATCCGCGTCCAGCAGCGAGAGATCGGCGAGCGGCGCATCCGGGTGTGCAACGACTTGCCCGACCAGTGTTACGAGGCGTTCGGCAAGGAAGGCGATCGTCTCGGTGACGAACAGCTCGGCGTTGAATTCCAGGCGCCCGACCAGGCTGCCGTCCGGTTGCGGCATCAGCGCGAGATTCATGTCGAACTTTGCGAGCCGCCCCTCAGTCCGGTCGAGCAACTGCACGTCTAGGCCGTCGAGCACGAATTCCTCGCTTTGCGTGTTCACCAGATTCAGCATGACCTGGAACAGCGGATGGTGGCTCAGGCTGCGCTGCGGCTGCAGCTTCTCCACGAGGTATTCGAACGGCACGTCCTGATTGGCATAGGCCGAGAGCGCCGTCTCCCGTACCGTTGCCAGGAGCTCGCGGAAGCTCGCGCCCGGCGTGATCCGCACGCGCAACACGAGCGTATTCAGGAACAGGCCGATCATGTCCGCGAGCTGGGGTTGGTTGCGGTTTGCCACCGGCGCGCCGATGCACATGTCACGCTGGCCGGAGGCGCGGGCCAGCACGGCGGCGAATGCGACCAGCAGCGCCATGAACAGAGTGCCGTGTGCCGATTGGGCAAGCGACGTCAGCCGCTGAACCAGCGTGCTGTTCAACGTCAGCGACACCTCGCCGCTGGCGTGACGCTGCATCGCCGGACGCGGGAAATCAGCGGGCAACTCAAGCTTCTCAGGCGCCCCCGCAAGCGTCGCGCGCCAGTAGTCGAGCCTTCGGCGAAGTGTCTCGCAGTCAAGCCGGCGGCGCTCCCAAATGGCGTAATCGGTGTACTGGATGGGTAGCGCTGGCAAATCCGGCGTGCGCCCCGACCTGCATGCGGCATAGAACACTCGGACCTCGCGAATGATCAGATCGATCGACCAGCCATCGCTGATGATGTGGTGCATGTTGAACAGCAGCCAGTATCGCTGCGGTTCGAGTCGGATCAGGTGAAATCTAAGCAGCGGTCCGGTTGCCAACCGGAAAGGCTCCGCGGCATCCGCAGCGCGCAAGCGCTCAGCTTCCCGGTTCGCTGCGAGGTCGGATGAGAGATCGGTGAACGCAAGCGGATCATAATGGGGTAACAGGCGGAGGCAGGGCTCGCCGTCGCGGCTTGGAAAGCAGGAACGCAGGATTGCATGCCTGTGCACAAGGCGCACCAGCGCGCGGCGCAGGGCGGACTCGTCCAGCTCCCCGCGCAGCTCGAAAGCCGCCGGCATGCTGTACGCCGTGCTTGGGCCCTCCAGTTGGTCGATGAACCAGAGGCGTTGCTGGCTGGACGACAGCACGAGCTCAGCCTCGGACGGCTGAGGCGACAGCGGGGGCAATCGCAATCCCTGCTCGGCTTCGATCGCGGCAGCAAGGCCGGCAATCGTGGGGTTCATGAACAAGGTTGCGAGCGGGAGCTCCACACCGCAGCGGTCCAGAATTCTGGCGGTAAGCCGGGTCGCGAGCAGCGAGTGGCCTCCGACCTCGAAGAAATTCGCATCGCGGTCCACCCGTGCGAGCCCGAGCATGCCGGCCCAGAGCTCCGCCACCAGCGTCTCGATCGCGCCGCTCGGTGCACTGCTGCCCTTTGCGCCTGCGACGAGTTGCGGTGCCGGTAAGGCTCGATGGTCCAACTTCCCGCTGCTGGTTTGCGGCAGGTGGTCCAGCACGGTCACGCCGGCCGGGAGCATGTACGGGGGCAAATGAGCGCGCAAATGCGCGTCCAGGATCCGTTGCAATCCGGCGGGCTCGCGCGACCTGGCGGCAACGTAGGCCAGCAGGCGGTTCGCGTCGCCTTCGCCATCCACGATTACCGCTGCCTCGCTCACTTCCGCGTGGCGGCACAGCACCGCCTCGATCTCGCCGAGTTCGATTCGGAACCCGCGCAGCTTGATCTGTCTGTCACGACGGCCGAGATAGATCAGCATCCCATCCGGTCGCCATTTCGCGAGATCGCCTGAACGATAGAGCCGCCCGAGATCCGGATGGTCGCAAAAGCGCTCTGCGTTCAGCTCAGGCCGGTTGAGGTATCCATGCGCGAGGGCGACGCCGCCGATGCAAATCTCACCCGGCACGCCGATCGGCATGCGCCTCCCGGCATCATCGAGCACATGGACTTGCACGTTCGCAACCGGGGCACCAATGGGTGGCAACTCGTTCCAGGCGTCAACCGCCTTGGGTAGCCGGAAGGCCGTGACGACGTGGCTCTCGGTTGGCCCGTAATGGTTGTGCAGCCGACAGCGCGCGCGCCTAAAGAAACCGCGTATGGCCGGTGTGGCGCGCAGCTGCTCGCCTGCGGTGATCACGTCCCGCAAGCAAGCAGGTGCCCCGTTCGGCGCGGCGCTCTCGGCGAGGTGCTGGAGGGCGACGAAGGGCAGGAATAGCCGCTCGATGCGGCGCGCCGCCAGAACTGCCAGAAGGCCATCGCTATTACGGCGGGTATCCTCGTCGATCAGAACCAGCGTCCCGCCGCCACACAGAGTGCTTGCGATCTCCTGGAACGCAACATCAAAGGTGAGCGGCGTGAACTGCAGCACGCGCGCCGGAGTGTCGAGGCCCGGCTGTCGCGCTTGCCATGCGATCAGATTGACGAGCGTGCGGTGCGGGACCGCGACCCCCTTCGGACGCCCGGTGGAACCGGAGGTGTAGAGGACGTACAGCAGGTCATCCGGCCCGGCCAAGCCCGCCGGAGACGGTGTGCCTGAGCGGATGTCGATGAGGTCGAAGCACATCGTCTCGGCCGCCGTGACGGGTAGGCCGGGAGCGAGCGCCGCCGTGGTCAAGATCAACGGCGCCTCGCTCTCCTGCAGCATGTAGGTGAGGCGCTCGGCCGGATGCTCCGGATCCAGCGGCAGACAAGCGCCACCAGCGCGTATAACGCCAATCACCGCGATGATCTGCTCAACACCGCGCTGCACAGCGACGGCGACCGGCACGTTGGGGCCGACACCCTTCCCTTGCAGACGATACGCAAGCGCGGACGTGGCATTGTCAAGAGCACGATAGCTTAACTCGCCACCAGCGAATTCCACCGCAACGGCACTTGGCGTTCGCGCCGCCTGCGCGGCGAACAGAGCTCCGACTGTACGCTGTGCCGGCCAGGGCGCCGTGGTGTCGTTCCAAGCGCGAAGCTCTGCATCGTCTGCCGTGGGGATCATTGGCAGGTTGCCGAGCGCCACACCGGGCATGCGCAGCGCTGCACCCAGCAGTTCCGCGAAGTGTGTGGCCATGCGGCCGATCGTGGCCGCATCGAACAGATCGGCATTGTACTCCCAGCCCAGTCCGATTCGATCGACCTGCTCATTCGCATATAGAGTGAGATCGAACTTCGCGACCACTAACGACGGCGGGTGTCGCTCAACCTTGAGGTCGGACAACGTCAGATCCTCCGGCCATACGTTCTGTTGGACAAACATCACTTGAAACAGCGGGCTGTCACTCAGGCTGCGTTCCGGCTGCAGCTGCTCGACTAGATAGTCGAAGGGTAGATCCGGGTGCGTGTAGGCATCCAGGCAGGTGTGGCGGACCAGGGCCAACAGCGTGTCGAAGCCGGCCTGCGGATCGAGCCGGCTACGCAACACGACCGTATTGACGAAAAACCCGATCAGATCCTCCGTCCGGCCGTGCTGTCGGTTCGCCAGCGGCGTGCCGACCGAAAGATCGCTCTGGCCGCTCCAGCGCCAGAGCAGAAGCTTGAAGGTCGCCAGCAACGTCATGAACACCGTGCTGCCATAGACCGCGTTGAAGCGGCGGACGGCGGCAGTGAGGTTCTCCTCAAGCACCTGTTCGTGAAGTCCGCCGCGATAGGTCCGGCGCGCCGGCCGTGGTCGGTCGGTCGGCAATTCCAGCCGCGGCGGCGCATCCGCCAGCTGTCGGCGCCAATAGGCGAGCTGATCCGACAGGACCTCGCCCTGCAGCCAGTCACGCTCCCATGCGGCATAATCAGGATACTGGATCGTCAGCACGGGCACGGCAGCATCCCCACCGTGGCTTTCAGCCTGGTAGAGCGCATCGAGCTCGCGCACGATCACACCGAGCGACCAGCCGTCACTGACGATGTGATGCACGTTGAAGAGCAGCCAGTGCGCCTCGTCGGCGAGGCGGAGCAGCCCGACGCGAAAGAGCGGACCATTCGCAAGATCGAAAGGCTGCGCCGCATGATCCCGGCTCAACCTTTGCGCCTCGGCATGGCGCTCGGCGGTCGGCAGCGCGCTGAGATCGGTTACGCTCAGCGGGTCGTAAGGATCGAGCAGGTGCGAACACGGCTGCCCGGCTCGCGACGGGAAGCACTGGCGCAAGCTCGCGTGCCGTTCAACCAGCCGCTCGAACGCGCGGCGCAGCGCCGCGGTGTCCAGGTGTCCACGCAATGCCAGGGTCGCCGGCATGTTGTAGGTGGCGGACGGGCCCTCCAACTGGCCGAGAAACCAGAGCCGCTGTTGGCCGAAGGACAGCACGACCTCCGCCCCATCTGGACGCGGAGCCGGGGCCGGCAGCGCCACGGTGCCGAGGCGTGAGTCGATGAGCTCCGCCAAGCCGGCGATAGTGGGACGTTCGAAAATCGAACGCAGCGGCAACTCGATGCCAAACGCATCGCGCATGCGCGCGCTGAGGCGCATGGCCGCCAGCGAGTGTCCGCCGAGCGCGAAGAAATTCGCCGTCGCGCTGACTTGAGGAAGCTGGAGGACGGCCGCCCATAGCCCGGCGAGCAGGCTCCCGGTGGCGCTTCGTGCCTCAGTGAACCCATCACCCACGGCGAGCTGCGGCGCGGGCAGGGCTCGACGGTCCAACTTCCCGCTGCTGGTTAGCGGCAGGCGCTCCAACGCGGTCACGCTGGCCGGGAGCATGTAGGGCGGAAAATGGGCGCGCAGATGCGCGTCCAGCCTGCGCTGCAATGCGGCGTCCGGCGATGCGGCCGCAACATAGGCCAGCAGGCGCTTCGCATCGCCTTCGCCGTCCACGATGACCGCCGCCCCGTTCACCTCCGCGTGGCGGTTCAGCACCGCTTCGATCTCGCCAAGTTCAATCCGGAAGCCGCGGATCTTGACCTGTTCGTCCATGCGGCCCAGGAACTCGATCACCCCATCCCAACGCCACCGCGCCAGGTCGCCCGTCCGGTACAGACGCTCTCCGGGCTGAAACGGGTGCGCAACAAAGCGCGCCGCCGTCAGAGCCAGGTCGTGCAGACAGCCGCGCGCGAGCCCGTCGCCTCCGGCGTAAAGCTCCCCAACCCCGCCGATCGGAACCGGCTCGAGCCGCTCGTTCAGGATGTATACCGTCGTATTGGCGATCGGACTTCCGATCGGAATATCGCCCGCGAAGGTCTCTCGGATCTCGAAGGTCGTCGTGAAGGTCGTGTTCTCCGTCGGCCCATAGCCGTTGATCAGCCGGAGACCCGGGTTCGCGCTGCGCACGAGGTTGACGTGATGCACCGACAGCCTCTCGCCACCACACAGCACGGTCCTGAGGCCCGCGAAAGCCATCGCGTCCTCGGCCGCCAGGGCGTTGAACACGCTCGCCGTGAGCCAAACCGTCGTGGCCCCGTGATCCTGGACCAGCGCCGCGAAGGCATGCGCGCCGAGCCATTCGTCCGTTTCAGGCAGGCAGAGCCGGCCGCCGTTCAGCAGCGCGCCCCAGACCTCGAACGTGGCGGCATCGAACGAGAAGGCCCCGGTCTGCAGGATGCAATCGGAAGGGCCGAGCTGGATGAAGTTGGTGTTCAGAACCAGACGCAGGATGGCCCGATGCTCGACCATCACGCCCTTGGGCCGACCCGAGGTTCCGGAGGTGTACATCACATAGGACAACGCGTCCGGCGCACTGCGGTCGATGCCGGTCAGGCGCACTGGCTCTCCGCCGGTCGGCTCGCGCCCTTCCGGGTCGAGCGTCAGCACCGTTCGCAGGCTCGCGCACGCCGCCTGGAGTTTCCGGATCAGCGAAGCCTGCCTCGGTCCCGCGATGAGGACGGGGGCCTCGCTCTCGTCCAGCATGTAGCGGATGCGGTCGGGGGGCAGATCCGGGCCGATCGGCAGGTATGCGCCGCCCGCCTTCAAGATTGCGAGCATAGCCACGATCATGGCCGGCGAGCGGTCGACCATGATGGCGACGATTGCCTCCGGTTGCAGGTCTTGCTCGCAGAGGCGCCCAGCGAGGCGGTCGGCGCGCTCGGCCAGCGCCCCGTAGCTAAGCTGAACGGGGCCCCAGGCGACCGCAATGGCATCCGGCGATTCTGCCGCGCGCGCGGCGAAAACGTCCGGGATGCTGCGCTCACGCGGGTAGTCCCGGGAGGTCGTGTTCCATTCGGCCAGGGTGCGGCGCTCCTCCGCGCTGATCATCGGGAGGCTGCCGACCGCCGCGCCCGGCATGGCGAGCAGTCCACGCAGCAGTTCTGTGAAGTGGCCGGCCATGCGGCGGATCGTGGCCACGTCGAACAGCGCGGTCGCGAAATCCCAAGTGAGCCGGATCGCGTCGCCGCGATCGAGAGCGGTGAGCGTCAGGTCGAATGCGGCGCCGCGTTGTCCTCCGAGCAGCACCTCCGTGACGAGGCCTTGGGACTCCAGATCATCCCCGCTCTCCCGCTCGTACACGAACATCACCTGCACGAGGGGCGAGCGGCTGGGATCGCGCTCGGGCCGCAGTTCCTCGACCAGCAACGGGAACGGATAGTCTTGATGGGCAAGCGCGTCGAGGAAAGTTTGCCGCGTCTGCGCGACGAGACCTCTGCCGTCGAGCCCTGCAGGGAAACGCAGCCGGACGGCTACCGTATTGACAAAATAGCCGACGAGATTGCGCAGTTCGTCACGATTGCGACCGAGCATGGGCGTTCCGACCAGCAAATCGTCGCAACTACTGTAGCGGTGCAGCATTAGCCCAAACGTGCTCAGCAGCACCATGTTCGGCGTCGCCAGATGGTGCCGGGCGAAGTCGCGCAGGGCACTCGTGAGCTCGGCGGGGAGGGTGGAGAGCAATTGCGCACCCTCATACTGCTGCCGTGCGGGTCGCGGCCGGTCGCTGGGCAGATCGAGCGCGGGCGGCAGCGCGCCGAGCTGAGCGAGCCAGTAGGCGCGAGCGGCTTGGCCGAGCGGAGATTGCGGCCAGTTGCGCGACCAGCGCACGTAATCGCGGTAGGTCCAAGGGAGCGCCGGCAGCTCGGCGGATCGTCCCGCGAGCTGCGCGTGATGGAAACGGCCCAGATCCTTGAACAGGATCTCCAGCGAACGGAAGTCGATGATTGCATGATGCGCGGCAAAAACCAGCAGCGGCGTAGGTCCGGCGGCGTTGGCGGCAGCTGTAAGCACCCGCCACCGCGCAACGGGTCCGTTCTCCAGATCGAAAGGCTTGTCCGCGAAGGCGGCAACCGATCGCTCGACCTCGTCGTGGCTCCAGCCCGAGGCATCGACGACGTCAAAGGACGGCTTCGCCCCGTCGAAGTCCTGGCTGGGCGCGCCGGACTGTGCGGCGAACCGGCTGCACAGGATCGGATGACGCGCATGCAGGGCGTCCAGCGCGGCACGCAGCGCGAGGAGGTCGAGATCGCAGACCAGACGTGCCGCCAGCGCGATGTTGTACGCGAGGCTGTCGCGATCGATCTCGTATAGGAACCACAGGGCGGCCTGGCCGTGCGACAGCGGGTAGGAGCCCGTTGAACCAGGATTGTTTTGCAAGTGTGAAATCAGCGCCGCCCGCTGGGCGGAGATCTCGGCCAGGAGTTCATCCGTCAGTGCACCGGCCGCAGCACGATAGCACAACCGTCCATCGTCAACGAACAGCTCTACCCCGCGTTGTGCCAGCTCCTGAACAAATACGGCAATACTCATGCGATGTCACCTCTCGCCCAGATTCGCCGCGCACGCGCCTCTCATATCTCACCTCCGATCCAATTCTCGGCGACCGCCCCCGTTGAAAGTTGCGTACCTCCAGCGCATGCGCCCGTAACACGTTGCGCAAGCGCGTTGACGCCGAGGTCCCCGAGCAAATCGGGCAGCGGCACAATCACTCCCAATCGCCGTTGAATACGATTGCGCAGCTCCACCGCCATCAGGGAATCGAGTCCGAGTCGCGGCAACGGCGCGTCACCGTCGATTTGGTGGTGGGGCAATCGGAGGGCCGCCGCTACTTGCGTGGCGAGCCACGACTTGAGCCCTTCCGATGACAACGCCTCCTGCGGATCGGCGGGAGAGACGGGGGGGAAAACGAAGCCTTTGGTTGTTTCCTTGCGCAGGTCCGCGAACAGATCGGTCGGCGATCGCGCCGCATAGAGGCTCGCGAACTGTTCGAAATCAGCATCTACGAACGCAAGGTGCGGAGCACCCTCTGCAACGAGCCGCGGCAGCTCGGCGGTGAGCCGCGCAAACGGAATAGCGCGCAGACCGATGCGGGCCAGCGCGGCAGCAGCATCGTCATCCAACATAGTGCTGTCCGCGATGGGTCCCAGTGCGATGCTCAGCGCCGGCTTGCGGTGTGCCTTGCGGTAATGCGCAAAGCCGTCGAGAAACGCATTGGCTGCGCTGTATGCAGCCTGTTGCTGTCCGCCCCAGAGAGCCGCGACCGATGAACAGGCGATGAAGAAGTCAAGCTCTCGTTCGCCGAGCGCGTGCGAGATTGCCCATGTGCCCTGGACCTTGGCGGTAAGAAGATCGGCTGTGAGTGGCCAGTCGAGTTCGCCCAGCGCCGACCGTCCGTTGAGCCCGGCTGCGTGAAACACACCACGAAGGGGGAGGCCATCCACACCCCAATCCGACAGCTGACGGTCGAGCGCGCTAGCGTCGGCTAGATCGACTGCGGCGGTGCGCACCGTGGCGGCCCTTTGCAGCGCGATCAAGTCTGTGGCGGCTGCGGGATCGCGCGCACCGCGTCGGCCGAGTAGCCAGATTTCACGGGCGCCCTCGCTCACGAGCCAATGGGCAAACGCGCGCCCGAGACTTCCGAAGCCGCCGGCGACCAGATAGCTCGCATCGGATCGCACTAGGGGGGCATGACCCTGTGACAGCGCGCATGCGCGCAGCCGCGGACGATACAGACTTCCCTCGCGGACGGCATATTGGGTGTCGACCCTGGCGCCCACCAAGGGCGCCATCGCCATGGCGACATCCGCCGACTGTGGCGAGCCTGCGGGAAGGTCGATGATGCCGGCAAAAATCGCCGGCAGCTCGAGTGCCATGGTGCGCCCAATGCCCCACACCGGTGTTTGCATCAGCCCGCTCATCTCATCTGTCCGCACGGCGGCTTGAGCAGCCCGGGTGAGAAGCCACAAGCGAGGGGGATGCGGCACTTCAACGAGCGAGCGCGCCAGCCCAAGGAGCGGTGCCAGCTGACGACGCTGGATCTCCGGCAGACGTTTCGCCTCAAGCTTGATGGGGGGCGGACAATTCAGAGGCCACAGATAGGCGATCCCCTGCAGTGGCCCGGCCTCGGCCAGGAGCGCGCGAAATGCGTGCTCGTCATCGCCTGATGATGCGCCGCCGCTGCCGTTCGCCTTGGGCTGATGGAGGATGCGGCATCGCCGTCCGTTGCTCTCGAGGATGGCGGCAATCGCCTCGCCCCAGCCGCTATCGTCCGCGAGCACGAGCCAGGCGCCGCCGTTATCCGACCCCGCCGGAGGTGGATGAGGCGCTGGACACCAATCCAGTCGATACGAATACGGCACCGGCGCGCGGGGCGAAGGAGGAGGATCGACAAAGTACCGCTGTCGATGGAATGGATGACCCGGCAGCGAGACTCGACGCAGCACATGCCCGGCATAGCAGGCACGCCAATCGACGCTGGCGCCAGTGACGTATGCGGCGGCGAGGCGCCGCCAATCGTCGGGGGCGGCACCAGCCGCGCGCAACGCTCCATCGCCGACGATTTCGCCGCGATCGATTACCGCCAATCCGTCCAGAACGCTGCTCGTGGATTCACCCCTCAGCCATGCCTGCAAGGCGTTCCGCAGTGCCGACAGAGTTGGCGCGCAGATCGCCAGGCGGTGGCGGTATTGGTCGCGCCCGCACGCCGCGGTGAAGCAGATATCGGCCGGATGATCGCTGGTTACAGCCAGGTGGTCGCAGTAGCGGCAGGCGAGTTCGCGTAACGCGTCCCTGGTCTTGGCGGACAGCGGCAGAACGAACAGACTGGGCTCCAAAGCAGCGCGCGGCGGCAGGTCCGGAGCCTCTTCGAGAATCACGTGGGCATTGGTTCCCCCGAAGCCGAACGAGCTCACTCCGGCACGGCGCGGCTCGCCATCGCTCGGCCACGGCCTTGTTGTCGCTGTGATGCGGATTGGGCTCGCATCCCAATCGATGCGCGGATTGAGGGTCGAGCAATGCAGATGTGCCGGCAACATCCGGTTCTGCATGGCAAGCACGACCTTGAGCAGTCCGGCGATTCCGGCGGCAGCCTCGATGTGGCCGATGTTGGTTTTGACCGATCCAACCTCGAGCGTAGTGCGTGCCCCGCCAAACACGGCAGCCAACGCTTCGGCCTCGATTGGATCGCCCAACGGCGTGCCGGTGCCGTGCGCCTCGACATAGCTGATTGTGGCTGCCGGCAATTTCGCCTGCTGCAGGGCGCGCCGGATGACCCGCTGCTGCGCCTGCCCGTTCGGCACCGTCAGGCCCGAGGTGCGGCCATCCTGGTTGACCGCCGAGCCCCGGATCACCGCAAGAATGCGGTCGTCATCGCGGCGTGCAGCCGCGAGCGGCTTCAGCAGGACGACACCGCATCCTTCCGACCGCACGTAGCCGTCGGCCGCAGCCGAGAAGGCCTTGCAGCGGCCGTCCGCCGACAGCATGCGGGCGCGCGTATGGTTGATGCTGATCGTGGGGTCGAGCAGAAGATTGACGCCACCTGCGATCGCCAGATCGAGCTCGCCAGCACGCAGGCTCTGCACGGCCTGGTGCAGCGCCACAAGGGAGGATGAGCATGCGGTGTCGACAGCAAGACTCGGCCCTTCCAGGCCGAACAAGTAGGACAGGCGGTTGGCCGCGAGGCTCAATGCATTTCCGGTTGCCAGATAACCGTCGATGCTGACGGGTTCGCGGCACAGCCGCTGCAGATAGTCATTCGTGCTGATCCCGATGAACACGCCCGTCTGCGTGCCGAGCAGTGAACTCGGCGGGATGCCCGCATGTTCGAGCGTCTCGAAACAGACTTCAAGTAGGATCCGCTGTTGAGGGTCGATCTGCAGCGCTTCACGAGGCGCAATGCCGAAGAATTCGGCATCGAACCCGTCGATGAACTCGAGGAAGCCCCCATAGCGAGTGAGAATGGTGCCCGCATGATCGGGGTCAGGATGATAGTAGGCGTCAGCGTCCCAGCGATCGGGAGGAACCTGCGAGATGGCATCGACGCCGTCCCGCAGGAGCATCCAGAAATCATCGGGTCCATGCACTCCGCCAGGCATGCGGCAGCCCATGCCGATGATGGCGATTGCATCGGCGCCTGACGGGTTTGGCTCGGCCGGGCGAATTGCGGGAGCGGCAACGGGCTCCGAGGGGGTGAGGCCAAGCTGGCGTAGCAGCCAGGCGGCGAGCGCTGACGGAGTGGGGAAGTCGAACGGCAATGTGGTCGAGATGGCTCGTCCGAGGTCGCCTTGCAGGCGATTACGCAGCTCAACCACATTGAGCGAGTCGAGCCCCTGCTCGAAGAAGCCGCGCTCGGCTTCAATCTCATCAGGCGGGCAGCCTAGGATCGCCGCGGCAACTTCTTGCACGTGGCGCGTGAGCACCCGTACGCGCACGTCCGCCGCAACAGCCTGAAGTCGAGGTACGAGATCCGCGGTCGCGGTTTGTATTGCTGATTTGCCGGGCGCCTTATTCGAAACCGACGATGCAAGTTTGAGCGGCGCGCCATCGAGGGACGGTATGATGGCAAGTTGCGCCACATCCAGCGCAAGGGCGCGGCCGAATGCTTCAAGCCCCTCATCGTGCGGGATCGGCAGGACGCCTGCGTGTTCGAGCCGCCGCGCCAAACGCTGGCGGGCTGCCTGTCCGGCCCAGGCGCCCCAATTGATGCTTAGCCCCGGCAGGCCGGAGCGACGGCGAAGATGTGCCAGACTGTCGAGGAAGGCATTGGCCGCCGCGTAAGCGCTTTGGCCCGAGTTGCCGAACAGGCTGCTTGCAGAGGAAAACAGCACGAAATGGCGCAGCGGCAGGTCGCGGGTCAGTACATGCAGATGCCATGCTCCGAGAACCTTCGGCGCCAGAACGACCTTGAGCTTGTCGGAGTCCAAGCGATAGAACACGCCATCCTGGATCACCCCTGCGGCGTGAATGACGCCTTCAATCGGCAACGGGCTTGATCGTAACTCGTCGGCGAGGACGCGCACCGCCGCCGAGTCGGCGACATCGAGCAGTCGCTCCGCGACGGCCACTTTCCTTGCCCGAAGCGCAGCAATGCGCGCTGTCGCTTCCTCGTTAGGCGGCCTGCGGCCGACCAGCACCAGTTGTCGCGCGCCGCGGTCGGCGAGCCACATCGCGGCGGCAAGGCCGAGCTTCCCAAAGCCGCCCGTGACCAGCCACGTTCCCGAGGTCCTCCACGGCTGCTCGCTCGCCTGCAACTCGCGCGGCACGAGAACGATGGCGTGACGTGTGCCGTCTCGCCAGCAGACTTCCGTGCATGCGTCCTCGCCCCTGCATTCCACCGTCAGATCGCGCACGAGTTCGTCGTCGCCGCCCGAGAGGTCCACGAGGCGAATGCGCCAATCCGGATATTCTTGGCGCAAGCTGCGACCCAGGCCCCATAGCACCGACTGGGGCAGGCCGGTTTGCGTGGCCGTCGTTGCGCCCGGCCATTCGCAGGCGCAGCGGGTGACTAGGATCAACTGCGGCGGACGGCTCTGAAGCCGCATAAGAGTCTGCAGGCCCTGGACCATGCGATCGAGCAACGGCTCAAGCTGCTGCCAGATCTCCCGCGAGGGCACGTCTTCGAACATCGGCCAATCGAGTGCCCAGAGGCAGACGACCTTCAGGGGTCCTTCGCCGGCCGGCGGACGCTCCGGCCGATAGCGGCAGGGCGTGCAGATCGCACCACTGCTCTCGAGCGCGGCGGCAAGGCGCGATCCGACCGCGCCTTGATCGGCGAGGATCAGCCACTCGCCCGGTGCACCGCCCACCGGTGGGGACACGGGCGTAAGAGCAGGAACCTGAGCCCATTGTTCGATCGACGGGAATTGCCGTCGGGCCGGTGCGGTTGGCTCGATGGGCCGCCCGGTAGCACCAGGTAGAGGGAAACACTTCCGTTCGAACGGATATGTCGGCAATCCATGCAAGCGCCGGCGGGGGACGTTCTCGTGGATTCGCCGCCAAACCGGGGTTGCGCCAGCCACGTGCAGGCGCGCGAGGCTGTCCATCAGCACGGCGCGGTCATCATATCCGCGGCGCAGGCTCGGCAAGCACAGGACATCCGCCTCGGGAAGACAGCGCGCGGCCAGCGCGGACAAGGCCGGTTGCGGCCCCACCTCAACGAAAATCCGATGGGTGCGGCCGAGCCAAGCGACACCAGAGGCGAACTGAACCGTGTTCCGGAGGTGACGTGTCCAGTAGGCGGCATCGGGTGCGGCGGTCAGTGGCCGGCCGTCCAGGTTGCTGATGAACCTGAGCGTCGGTTTCGCGTAGGAGAACCTCGAGGCAAGCTCCGCGAACTCGTCGAGGATCGGCTCCATCAGCGGCGAGTGAAAGGCGTGCGAAACAGGCAGAAGGTGATTGGGCAAGCCGGCCGCCGCGACTCGCTCCTGCAGCTCGAGCACGGCCGCTCCGTCGCCCGAGAGCACGATGCTTCGCGGTGCGTTGACGGCCGCGACCTCCACCTTGCCGGCACAGCGCTCGATTTCCGCGGCAAGGTCGGCTTCGTCGGCGGCGACCGCCAGCATCCGGCCGGCTCGCGGCAGCCGGTCCATCAGGAGCCCGCGCGCGACGACCAGATCGAGCGCCTCGCGCAAGCCGAGGACGTTGGCTACGCAGGCGGCGACATACTCGCCAATGCTATGGCCGAGGACAGCGGTCGGCTCGATCCCCCAATGTTGCCAAAGGCGCGCAAGCCCGTATTCGACCGCGAACAAGGCCGGCTGTGTGTAGGCCGTGTGGTCGAGGAGTCCAGGAATCTCGCCGAAGATGACGGGGAGAAGTGGCTCGGGCAGATGCCCGCGCGTCAGCGCGGCACATTCGTCGAGAACGGACCGGAATAGCGGCTCGCCCGCATACAACTGACGTGCCATCCCGGCATGCTGGGCGCCTTGGCCGCTGAACAGGAAGGCAATGTCGGGACGTTGCGCCGGTGCACGGCCAGCGTAGCCTGCTTCGCTTCCGGCAGCAAAGCGCTGCAGATGATCGGCGAGCATCTCTGTATCGGCGACCACCATGGCAAAGCGCTGCTGCAGATGTGCCCTGCCGGTCGCCACCGTGAAGCAGAGGTCGTCCAGCTCGTCCGCCGCTTTCTTCTCGAGCCGCGCCGCGTAGCGGGCTGCGAGCTCGCGCAGTGCAGTGTCCGTGCTCGCCGAGATGGTGAACACGTGCGACTCCCGCCGACTGGGAGGCGGCGCTGGCAAAGCATAGTCGCTATACTCCAACACCACGTGCGCGTTGGTTCCGCCGAAGCCGAACGAACTCACGCCGGCGCGGCGTGGACGCGGGCTGCACAGTCGCGGCCACGGCTGCAAGATTGTCGGAATCGCAAGCGGCGCGTCGCCAATCCGGATCAGTGGATTGAGCTGACGCAGGTTGAGATGCGGCGGGATCTCGCCGTGCTCCAGCGCAAGGACCGCCTTGATCAAACCGGCGATGCCCGCTGCTGCCTCGAGGTGGCCGATGTTGGTCTTCACCGATCCGATCCAGCAGCGCTCATCTGACGCGCGGCCCTCCGCAAGGATGGCCTGCAGCACGCCGACCTCGATCGGGTCGCCGAGCCGGGTACCTGTGCCGTGCGCCTCGACGTAATCGATCGTTGCAGGAGCCACATCGGCCTCCGTCAATGCTGCCCGGATAAGCGCTGCTTGCGCCTGTGGGTTGGGCGCGGTCAGCCCATTGCTGCGGCCGTCCTGATTGACGGCCGAGGCGCGAATGACGGCCAGAACGTGACTGCCGGCGCGCTGCGCGTCGCTGAGCCGCTTGAGGACGACCAGGCCGCAACCCTCTCCACGGACGTAACCGTCCGCCTCGGCATCGAAAGTCTGGCAGCGGCCCGACGGCGAAAGCATTCCAGCGCATGCGAGGGCATGCTGAACCTCCTCGCTGAGCAGAAGGTTCACACCGCCGGCCAGCGCCAATTCGCATTCATTGCTGCGCAGGCTCTGGCACGCCTGATGAACAGCCACCAGCGAGGAGGAGCAGGCGGTATCGATGGTGAGACTCGGGCCGCGCAGATCGAGGGTGTAGGATAGGCGGTTGGCGGTGACGCTCGAGGCAAACCCGGTTCCCGTATGGGCGCTGACGAGCTCGATTGCATTCGGCTGCTGGAACAGGCGAAAGGCGAAATCTTCGGAGCTTGCGCCGATAAAAACGCCGACGGGCCGGCCGCGAAGACTCTCCGGAGCGAGAGCGGCATGCTCGAGGGCCTCCCACGCAACCTCGAGCAGAAGCCGCTGGCGTGGATCCATGGCGGCGGCCTCGCTCGCCGAGAGCTGGAAGAAGGCGGCGTCGAACGCCTCCGGGGCGTCGAGAAAGCCAGCGACGGTCCCGGGCATCCGTTCGTTCGAGCCGATCGTGCTGCGCCCCCCGCGCAAGAGTTCCCAATACGCATCGACAGTTGGTGCACCGGGGAATCGGCACCCCAAGCCGATGATCGCGATGGGCTCGGCGGTCGTCGCACGTGAGGAGGCAACTGCCCGAGCAGACGGAGCTTGTGCACCGGCGAGATGAGCGCAGAGCGCTGTCAGGCTGGGATGTTCCCACGGCAGGGTCGGGCTCAATTCGCCTCGGCCGAGCCAGTCTTCAAGTGCCGCCACGAGTGCGACGCTGGAAATGGAATTCAGCCCATAATCGGCGAAGGGCACATCAGGATCGATTTCGCCGGCATCGATTCCGAGCATCGCGCCGAGCTCGCCGCACAGCCAGCGCCGCAGGTCGCCGGCGTCCACTCCGTTCACCGGAATTACAGAGGGCCTGCGGCTTCGCCTGCGCCAAGTCGCCATTGTCGGCAATTCGCCCTCAAGAAACGCTTTCTTGCACGCGCTTCGCTGCAGCTTCCCGCTCGATGTCTTCAGAATGGCGCCGCGAGCCACGATCGCAATGGCGCAGGGCGCGAGTTCGTGCTCGTTTGCGACCGCTGCGCGCACGCGGCGGAACAGATCGGACCAGTCCGTCTGCTGCCGCTCCACCTCGGCAACGATGACGAGCTGTTCCCCATCCTCGTCATCGACGGTGAACGCGGCGCAATGGTTGCGGCGCACCTCCGGACAGTTGCGTTCGATCGTCCACTCGATGTCCGCGGGATAGTGATTGGCGCCGGCAATGATGATGAGGTCCTTGATGCGCCCGGTGACGTAGAGTTCGCCTTCGTGCAAAAACCCGAGATCGCCGGTCCGCAAGAACCGGCGGCACATCTGATCATTGCCGACGTGGGCCGCAAACGTTGCCGCACTGTCCGCCGGGCTGCCGCGATAGCCGAGCGCAACGCTGGGGTCGGAGAGCCATATTTCGCCGACGCGATCAGATGCGCACGGCTCGCTCGTTGCCGGATCGACGATGCGCAGGCACGATTCCCCCTGCACGACTCCGCAGCTCACCACCGTACGCCGATTGGGCCCTTGTGCGAGCGGCACGACGTGGTGGCGCTCCAATGCAGGGGCATCGACGGACAGGACCTTGTAACGGGCATCCGGCCGCCGGGCGGTTACGAAGAGCGTAGCTTCAGCAAGCCCATAGGCCGGGAAAAAGGCGTCGGCGGAAAACCCGGCCGGAGCGAAGGCGCGGGCGAATCGCTCCAAAGTATCGGCTCGGACGGTCTCGGCGCCGGTGCCCGCCATCCGCCACGATGAAAGATCGAGACCTTCCGCGGTCGCGCGTTGGATGCAAAGTTCGTAGGCGAAATTGGGACCATGACTGTGTGTGGCACGGTTTCGGCTGATCGCCTCGAGCCAGCGCACCGGGCGCTTGAGAACGGTCAGAGGGGAGAGAACATGGACGGGGATATCGCTGTAGAGCGGCTGCATTAATCCTTCGACCAGCCCGTAATCGTGAAAAGAGGGCATCCATGTCACCACGACGCTGTCGGAGTCGTAAAGAAACGCCCGGCGCAGATACTCAAGATTGTGCAGCAAGTTCCGGTGTCGGACCATTACACCGCGGGGGCGGGACGTCGATCCTGACGTGTACTGCAAATATGCGAGGTCGGCGCAAGGTGCCGACCGAACGCCGCACTCCATCGGCTCTTGTGCGTCTCCGGCCGTTGCCAATTCGGTATCAACGACATGGAGCTTGCGGTTGGACCGCGACAGTCGTTCTGCCGTCTCTAGCGGGAGTTCGCCTGTCGTCAGAAGGAGTTGCGGCTCGGCATCCGCCATGATCGCCAGCAGACGCGGCAAGCTTCTTTTCAATCGGGCGGCATCGAGCGGTGGAACCGGAACGGCGACGACGCCGGCATAAAGGCAGCCGAAGAAAGCTGGTAAAAAGGCCGCCCCAGGCGGGTATAAGAGAATGGCCCGCTCCCCGGGTTGCGAGCGCTCCCGCAAGACGGAAGCGAGCGATCGCGCTCGACGGGCAAGTTGCGCGAAGGTCAAGCTGGCGATTGGTTCGCGACCGTCCCGCAGGAACACGTACTTCCCGCGACCGCCGACGGCCCGTGCATCGAGCAGCTGGCAAAGCGTCTGAACGGAAGACACTTTGTTGTTCCCTTGCCCGTGCACGCGCCTTGCCTCCGCTCACTGCACAGCGACGCACGCGTTCTGCACCGCGTCGGCGACCGCCAAAGCCAGAATGGAAAGTCCCTCCTCCAATTCGCTGTCGCTGATGGTCAAAGGCGGCAGCAGTTTCACCACGTCATTGGTGCGGCCCGCCAACTCGACGATCAGACCGCGAGCGAATGCCGAGCGCAGGATCGAAGCGGCCAGCACCGGACTGGCGCATACCAGCCCCTGTATCATCCCGAGCCCACGCACCTCCTTGAGGTGATCCGGATGTTGATCGAGCAGGCGAATGAGCTGCGTTCGCATCTTGCGGCTGCGCACCTCCAGCTGCCGCTCGAATGCCGGCATGCGCCAGTAATCCAAAGCCGCTGCCCCGGCGACGAAGGCAAGATTATTTCCGCGAAACGTCCCGACGTGATCGCCCGGGGCCCACACATCAAGTTCGGGCCTGATCAGGACCAGGGCCATCGGCATGCCAATTCCGCCGATGGCTTTCGACAGGCAGATGATGTCCGGCTCGATGCCAGCCCGTTCGAAACTGAAGAAAGTGCCGGTCCGCCCGCAACCCACTTGAATATCGTCGACTATGAGAAGGATCTTGTTTCGCGCGGCAAGGTCGGCGAGCCGGCGGACCCAGTCGCCAGAGGCAACGTTGACCCCCCCTTCGGCCTGCACGGTCTCGACGATGATGGCGGCGGGGCGAGAGGCTTCAGAGCAGTCTGCAAGCTTGGTCTCGAGCATCGAAAGGCTGTCGCCGTCCAACCCCGAATCTGCTTCGAACCGCACCCGCATCACGCAATCGAGCGAAACGCCGGCAGAAGCGCGCAAACGACTGTTGTCGGTTGCCGCCAGGGATCCGAGTGTCACGCCATGGTACGCGTTGGTGAACGCCGCCACGGTATGCCGGCCGGTCGCCTTGCGCGCCAGTTTCAGAGCCGCCTCCACGGCGTCGCTGCCGGAAGGACTGCAGAACTGCACGCGGTATTCGAGGCCGCGCGGTCGCAGGATGACGTCGCGCAGCGCACGCAGAAAGGACAGCTTGGCGCTGGTGTGCAAGTCGAGAGATTGAATGATTCCGTCAACCTGCAGATACTTGATCACCGCCTGCTTGATGTGCGGATCGTTGTGACCGTAGCTGAGCGCACCGGCCCCGCAGAGGAAATCGATATAGCGGCGGCCGTCCTGATCAACAATGATGGTGCCGCTCGCTTGCGAGAATATTCTGCCGAACAGGCGGCAATAAATTCGGACGGCTGACTCCAGCTCGTTGAACTCCGCCGTTTCTAAGTTCGCCTCACCAGGATTTTGCTCTGCTCCGAACACGTGAACGCTCCGAACACGTGAACGCTCTCAACTTGCACCATGCAGAAAGAGACCAGCTTGGCCGAAGGCCGGCTGACCGTTGTTCTTAACTTTACCTGCGAACCCCCACACGATGCCTCACTGGCATTCGCGCAATGTTACGTCGACACGACCCCGGACAGTGCTTAACGTGTGTCAGCTACGTGTATCTCATCAGAGTTCGTCGCCGCTCCTCGTACTCTTCTGTGGCCAATTCGCCGTTTGCATACTTCTCGTCCAGCTTGTCGAGCGGGCTCTTTCCAAAGCGCCACTCCCTTTGCGTTTCGGGAGTAAGCGAGTCGCTGTATGAAAGAACTCGCACTGCAAGCGACGTCCCGCCGCCGACGATGAGCGCCGCCACAGGCCCGAGAACGGCGGCTGACAATACCGGCACGCCAAGACCAACCCCGACAGCAGCAATTCCCTTTCCGACCCTTCCCTCGAGCAGCTGGCTCGCTCCAGGGACGAGCACTTCTCCAATGAGCTTTAGGCCGTTGTTGATGACTTGCGGACGGACGCTTTGAGTGACAAAGGGGCCGGGTCCTCGTGAGCCGTTATTCGCAGGTCGAGGAGGGCTTGGCGGGGTTGCACCTGTAGTTGTTTCGGGCATAGCTGAATCCTTGGTTTGAGTGACATCTAACTGGGCCGCAGCCGCTTTGGCTTGCGGGCTCGCTTGGCGCTTCCGAACTCGCCGCTGTTCTTTGACCACAGTCCTCCCTTCTTAGGAATTTCGTAAACAAAGTGCGCTGCACGTCGATCGCACGGTTTGTCCCCGGTTATTGAGGCTGGATCGACAGGTCCGGCCAGACGTAATTCGGGACGTTCACCTGAGCGGCGGATGGCGTTTGATGGCGGTCGGACGGCATCACGTAATCTGGCACGTTAAACGCCTGCGGTCGGCCGAGTTGAGCACGGATTGCCGGCCGGCCCCCACTGGACCCCGTCGAGCCGGCCGGAGCCGTTGCGAACGGCGCCCCCGGCGCGACGTCGTTGCGCCTGAATTCGTCCGCGCCTGAAGTATTTGGCAGTCGCCCGTCGGCAGCGGTTTCAGTGATGGGCGCCGACCCCATGAATGACGTCGCCGCATCGCCGCCGAGGATGAGCGGCATGCCGTCCTTCGGCGCTCCGATCAACACCACCTTAGCGTTCGGCGATTGAGCCAGCGCCAAGGTGGCATCGATTCCCTTCCAGCGAAGATAGCTGTCGGAAATTCCGGGGCCGATGATCGTTTGAAATTTTGCAATGCCTTGCGCCTCGACCTCCTTGCGCTCGCTCTCCAGGTATTCGCGCTGCAGGCGATAAGCGTATTCCTGCTGGAGCTGGTATTGCTCCATTTTGCGATCGATCGCCGCCTGCACGGCCGACGGAAAGCGCATGCTGCGGATTAACACGTCCTCGACAGCAATCCAGGAATCGTTCTGTTCTGGCCGGTCGGCCGATCGAGGCGAGAGATCGGCGACCACGGCCTGCTTCACCTCCTCCTGGATCGAAGATCGCCGGGTCGTATAAATGCCCTCCGTCGAATTCTGCGAAAATACCTGGCGCGCATAAGAACCGACGGCCGGAATCACCAGGCGTTCGAGGTAGTCCGGCCCGACACGCTTGTGAAGGTCTCCGATCATGAGCTCGTTGAGCCGAAAGCGAACGGCGATGTTGATCGTCATCGTCAGGCCGTCGCGCGTCAGCACGTCGAAGTCGCGGTTTACCTGCTGCACCCGCGCTTCATAAATCTCGATCTTGTCCCACGGAAAAATGAGCCGCGTGCCCTCGCTATACACCCGGGCGGTGTCGGTGCCGCCGAGAAAACGGTACCACTTGACGGCAACATGTCCCGCCGGAACGGTCACGCAGATCCATGGCCAGAACGCGACAAAGACGAATACCGCGACGATCGCCGCAAGGCAGACGGAAAAGCGGTGGCGATAATATGCAGTCGATAGCTTACCGTTTTTCTCGCGCGTAAGGCGCACTGGGCGAATGCGTCCAGACCCGGCTTGATCTTCGTAATAAGATGCAAAGGCGCCTGCCGTCATTGATCTCTCCGTTCGGAGACACGGCCGGGTGAGGTATCAACGGGACACCGCCAGCGCGCTAGGGCGATCGTGGTAAGGTCTCGGCGGGCACGCCCCCCGGACACGTCACTACCTTGCGCTTTTTACCTTGCGCCTTTACAAGATAGGAATCAACGAAAATCTGCAATCTCTGCTCGGCGCCCCGCGAGAGCGTCGTTGCGAGGGCGGCCACCAATCTCCGTCGCATCGTTGCAATTGAGCTCGGAACGTGGCAACGGCGGATCCTCTGGGCTGGTAACCTTCGCGTAAGGCAAATTGCGGTAGGCCGCAATGCAAAGGGTGGCGTGATGGTGGAAGCAGCGCCACCCCCGTCCTTCAAAATGTCCCAGCCCGACTTCCTGCTTGAGTTCCTGATAGTCGCGTTCGATCCGCCATCGCACCTTGGCAATGTCGACGAGCTCACGAAACGCGACGTCCTCCGGAAGCGTCGACAACCAATATTTGATCGGCTCCTTCTCGCCATCGGGCCATTCAATCAATAACCACTCCTCCGGCCGACCGGCGGCAAGCCAGTAATCCCGATGCGCGACGCGAACGCGCACACGCGCAAATCGCGAGGACAACTTCTCCGCCGTGGCTTCCCGCCACCTAATCGTTCGCCAGGCACGCCTTGGCAGGGCCAACACAAGCTCCTTGACCGAGGCCGGTTTGTGCTTGTTATCGCGGCGCAGCAGCTTCGGTGGCCGCCCCTGACCCGACCACTTCTTTGGCCGACGCGGCCCTGTGCCAGGCGCCCATACGGTCGTGTGTGACTGTGTGCCAGCGACATAGCTCAAGCCCAATCCCGTGATGCTCGTGCGCAAATCAGTGTCGACCCCATAGCCGGCGTCCATTAACACCGCGCCGCGCGGTAGCCCGTCCTCGCACGCCCAACGGATCTGTAAAAGCGACTGATGCTGGGCCGCGGTCCGTTCTGGTTCTGTGATCGCTGCCATCGGCTCCACGCTCTTGCGCTCGCAAGGCATCATCAAACCCAAGCAATAATCGCGAAGCGGCTTGGCCCGGTCCGCATGCCCGATCATGCTCGTGAGCCCCTCCACATACACGGAAAATCGCGCTTCACCGTCATTCGATCTTGGCAGATCCATTCCAGCCTCCCATCGCTGAAGTGTGAATCTTGCCAATAGATGATTCTCCTCTTCGTTAGTCACGACTTTCTGACTCAGTAAGATTAGTCGAGCGGATGATTTGTCTGCGCAGTTGGCACGCCTCGCGGTTGCCGTCGAACTCATCTGAACCAGCCTAACTTTTGGGATACGCCCACTGGAGATGGAAGAGGACCAGCGTTGCCGGTCCAATGATGGGAGCAAGTGAAATGTAGTCTTCCATCCCTCGATGAAACTCGGCGCTCAGCTCAGGAGGAAGCTGGTCGTGATCATTCAAGGGGCGCCAAATGCTTCGGCTGCGAAGCTCGCATCGTTTCGCAGCACACGCCAGGAACACGAGCAGCTTATGTTCCTATACAAGCGTGCTGCGGACCGATAGGAGCTATAAGTCCAGGCTATCCGGGCGCAACGTCGTTGCGGCCAGGCGAGTCCAGCACGTCGGATATACGGAACGGATCTTCCCCCGGCTCGAGCTTGCGCAACAATGCTTTGGTGTTGTTCGCGGCATCGATTTGCAATTCCATGTGGTACCGCTCGTGTGTTGGGATTCTTTCGCTGTTGAAGTATTCGAGATCGTGAGTGACAACGATCACGGTTTTTTTGTACTCGTTCAGCAGCATTGGGAGTATTGTAAAATAGAACTTGTCGCGAAAGTGCTTGTCTTGGTCGGCAGCCCATTCATCGAACACGCAAACTGGCCTGTTCTCTAGCAATAGGGTGACCATCGCCAACCGTTTTCGCTGCCCGCTCGACAAATTGATTGTGTCGAATTCGTGGCCGAGGATCTGGACCTTGTCTTGCAACTCCACGAGCTGCAGCCATCTGTTTGCTTCCTCGTGATCGATCGTGCGTATCCCGTAGAGTTTCTTGAACAGATGATAGTCGGCGAATATCGACGAAAAGAGGTTATAATACGTTGCAGCGCCGTCTTGCAGCACGACCTTGCTATCAGCCGAGAACTGGATTTCTCTCTTGACCTGATTGACCTCTATCGTAGCGGTTATCGCGCCGGTGGTCGGCACGTAGAGCCCGGTTATGAGCTTGAGCAGGGTCGATTTTCCCGATCCGTTGCTGCCCGTAATCAATACCAGCTGACCCTGCCGGACCTCCAAATCGATGGGTCCGACCGAAAAGCTCCTTTCCTCGCCTCTATCATAAGTAAACGAGACTTGCGTCAGCTTGATGACACCGTCGTCCGGGAAACCGACGGGGTGATAGTCGCGGAACTTTGCCCTCGCGATGGGCAGGTCCTGCAGCACGCTCAGTATCGTCAGTGCAGCGGATTCGACGCGCTGCAGAATGGGGATGCCGGCCACGATCAGGCCGATGGGACCGATCAGGAAGAGGGTTCCGGCGGTAATCATCGCCAGTGTCTCGCGGTCAATGCTGACGAACATGGGAACCACGAAGGCCATGAGTCCGATGAGAAAATAAAATGCGACTTGTGAGAGGACGAGATCGGTCGCAATGGAAGAACGTGTATCGAGCCGCACGCTTGCGAGCTGGGCCGAATTATCCCGGATCTCCTTGCCGAGGTCCTGAGCCCGCAGCGCGTTCAGCTTTACTTCCTTGAAGCCGGCGATGAGATCGGAAAACCCGTGCAGGAGCTGCGCGTCCAATTGGAAGGCCTGTTTCAGCTTTTCCGCTGTTTCCCCGGAGCGCCGAAGATGGATGTACGCCGCGAGCGCGCTGAAGGCGACCGCTACGATGACCGCGGTGACCGACAGGAACAAGAGGTAGACGGCCGTGACGATGACGAGCAGGAGGGAGTGCCCGACAATCGTCAGATTGAGGGTGCCATCCGCCAACGCCTGCATTTCGCCGCTGATGACGGCATAGATCCGGTTCTGATCGAGCGTCTCCACCTGCCGCAGGTCCGCCGAGCTCAGCTTTTCCTCCAGTTCGATGCGCAGGCGATCGACGGTGCTCTCGGCCAGCGCGGCCGCGCTGACCATCAAGGCTCGGTGGGACAAGCTGTAGACGAGCACCGCAAGGAGCAGGAGAATCAATGCGCTCGCCCGCCCATCGGCGTCGGCGACAACGGTGGCCTGATTGATGATCGCGAGAACAGACGCGCTCGCAACCCCGGACAGACCGGCGAACAGTGCAAACTGCAGCCGGTTGGCAGCAAGGGGCTCGCGAAGCAGGAAAAAGTAGTACATGTCGCCAGCTCAATCCCGGGCCGATCGCCTCTTTTGCTGCCGCAATTCTCCTCGAACCGGTGCTGTGCGAAAAGCTCGCATGCATTTCCAGCATGTCGGGTGGGTTCGCATTGGTGGCGCGCGGTCGCAACCGACGTCTTTACGCTGGCACAACAGACCATTGCATCATAATATCTATCGTGGACTGGCGCGCCAATGAATTTCCGTGCCGGAGAACCTGAAGCGACGGACGCAGATTCCTGTCTTGTGCCGGCTTCTATCTAGGCTGCTGCTCACGGCTGGCCCGTTGCGAAATCCAATTGGACAATCTTGTAGTCGCATGAGCTTGATTGAGGAACACCAATCGCACCCGGAGTGGCCTGATGCAGAGGCTCGGTGACCTGTTCAGCATGATCCTAAATCTCATCTTTGTTTTCACAACTGTGAGCTACACCGCTAGTGCCTTCAGCGGTTGGGTGTCTGAGCTTTTGAGATGGCGCGCCAAGGTGCTGCTGGACAACTTAAAAGCCCTATTGGACGATCCGCACTTCAGAGGCGTAGCGAGGGAACTGTACAACAACCTTCTTTTCAATCCGCTGGGCGACGGCCATCTACGATCGGAAGCGGACTTATCCGACTTTTCCTCATTGCCGATCGAGGTCGACCCTCTGGTATTCGGACAAGCGATGATTGAAATCCTAGGATTTGAAGAGGCTGCACGCGAGGAGTTAGCGAAACCACTGGCTGAGATTAGCCTCGATACTTTTGCAACCAGCGCGACAGCCTCCTTGGCCGGCAAGCGCGATACGTTGGCCCTGAGCGATCGGTTTTATGATTTGGCCCTCAATACGCTGCAGCGGAATTACAATCAAGTGAAAGCCACCCTTGGACAGCCGCCAGCGCAGCCCGCGCAGTCAATTCGCGATGTCCTGGTCGGAATAATCAAAGAGACAGGGAATTGGTACTCCTCCAGCCAACTCCTTACCACCGCAAAGTATCGGAGGCGGATCAGGTGGGTAGCCTTCGCCAGCGGATTCGGATTGGCCGCCGTTCTCGACCTACAGCCGGTACCGATCGGAGGAAGCGCGATTGCCGGCAAGCTCCCGTATGCCGTGGCGCTGTTCGAATGGGTGGTCGTGGCAGCCTCGACGTTGTTTGGTGCCCCGTTTTGGTTTGAGATCTTGAAAAAACTTGCGCCCGGCATTGTCGGCCCCGGAAATGCACCCCAACCTAATGCTGGGCTGGCCGGAGAGGCACGCGACAAGTAGTCAGCCGAGACGACCCTGTGCGTACCGAATGATTCTACAGTCATGGTGATGACCCTGGTTGTGTGAAAACGCACTTGGTTATTTGATTCGCGCTGTATGATTCCGCCGCTTTTTGGCGGAGGGATCGGATGAGGCGCTTCGTTGAGGGGATTGATCGGGGCCAAGCGACGCTGTTTCCGGAGTGCCTTGAAGACTGGGTCGACGAGGACAATCCGGTTCGGGTGATCGATGCTTTTGTCGACAGGCTCGACTTATCGAGGGTGGGTTTCGATGGAGTGGCACCCGAGGCCACTGGCCGACCCTCATATCATCCCGCGGTCCTGCTGAAGCTGTACATATACGGCTATCTCAATCGGGTTCAGTCGAGCCGGCGGCTTGAGCGTGAGGCAGGGCGCAATGTTGAGGTGATGTGGCTGACGAGCCGGCTGGTTCCCGATCACAAAACGATTGCCGACTTCCGCAAGGACAGTGGACCAGCGATCAAGCAGGTCTGCGTGCAATTTGTCGAACTGTGCCGTCTGATGGGCCTGCTTACGAAGGCGAGCGTTGCGATCGACGGCAGCAAGTTTAAGGCCGTCAATACCCGCGACAAGAACTTCACGCGCGGGAAGGTGGTCGATACCAAACATCACCTGATCGTCACGCATGAGGTCACGAACGACGGCTCAGACCGAGCACAACTCGCCAGCATCGCTTGCCAGGCGAAGCAAGTCCTTGGCATCGACGAGCTCGAAGCCGTTGCCGATCGCGGCTACTACAGCGGTGCGGAAATACTCGCCTGCCACGAGGCCGGCATCGAAGTAACGCTCCCGAAGCCGATGGCCTCCGGCATTGAGGCGAGAGGTCGCTTTGGCAAACAGGACTTCCGCTATGTGACTGAAGAGGACGTTTATGTTTGTCCTGCCGGCGAGAAGCTTGCCTACCACTACACCAATGAGGAGAATGGATTAGTTCTACGCCGCTACTGGACCAACGCCTGTCAGAGCTGTGCCATCAAACAGCGTTGCACCACTGGCAAGGAGCGACGAATCACACGCTGGGAGCATGAGCATGTGCTGGAGGAAGTACAGAAGCGCCGCTGATGGCCGCCATCCAGGCATAGTGAAGTCGCGAATAACGGCTGGCTTCACCAGCTCGTGCAGTTCTAACATCCTCCGGCAAAACGTTTTTACACGACCAAGACCCGTAAGAGACATGGCGTGAGGCGATGCCGACTGAGTAGACTTGGCCATCAGCCCCATTGAGGCAGGGCCATGGCATCCACGATATTGTCGCCCGCCGGCCGCGTCGAGATCTTGCTTCGCCACTTTGGTCTCGAGCGCGTCCACGTCGCGGCATGCATGTCCAGCGATTGGGACGCTCTCGTAACGAAATCTGGTGATCGTCTCTGTTCACTCACGCTGGTCGCCCCCCACTTAAACAAAGGTGTTCCCGATCGCTTACATGTTTTTAACATCGCCCAGCCTCGTCATCACTGGCGACCAGGGCGCGCCAGCGAAGCGTGCGCGCGACCTGGTAGGTAGGTTCAGACGTGGTGAGCTTATTGAGCTCCGCAATTACTGCAGTCCGGCATGGGCAGATACGATCGCGGATCGGACGGCAGACGTCACCAACGCCATTGGTGGTTTCCTCGTTCGTGTCGAACGTGAA